>JGI24024J18818_10001306_pt1 | contig 10185 bp, 11 predicted proteins | sample Cruoilmetagenom2_FD_18818 | JGI IMG/M metagenome (IMG submission 18818) | reverse complement strand
TGTTCATGGGTTAGTAATTCTACAAATCTTGCTGTCACCACTGACTCTCCAATTGTTAGCTTCTTTCCCACTTTGCCAATTTTTTCAGCAGCCTCATCTGAGAGTCACGCGAGGAATTACAAGCTAATTTTAGTGCCATCTGGATAGTTGTTATCATTCATGGAAACAAAATCTCTGCTTTATATTTAATGAAAAGGTTAAATATTTTCCAATTCTCCCTACGAACTTAACAACCTGATGCAAGTTAACTTATAAAGATAATGGTCTATACCATAGAACCATTAATGGTATAATTATATCAAACTTTTAGTGGATATTACAATGGATTCTTTTGCTAACAAAGTAATTTCCGATCCCCATAATTTGGCTGTCCCCCTCTACGTTCAAATTGCTGAGAGTCTGCTTGAACGGATCAGGGTGGGTGATCTGGTGCCAGAACAGCGTCTTCCGTCTGAGAGAGAATTGAGTAAATCGCTAAATGTCAGCCGGATGACGCTGCGGGCGGCTTTGCGCGAACTTGATAATAAAGGCCTACTCGTCCGCCGCCCGGGGGATGGGACTTATGTGGCAAAGCCCAAGATTGAGCGACAGGCAGCCAAGCTGGTGCCCTTCACAGAAAACATGCGCAGCCGCGGCTACCAGGCGAGCGCCCGGCTCATCGTTTTCGAGCGCAGGTTAGCAGAAGTATCAGTTGCCAGCAATCTGAAAATACCGGTGTCTGCACCAGTGTATTATTTCCAACGACTGCGCCTGATCAACAAGGAACCAGTCTTATTGGAGAAGTGCACGATGCCTACTTATCGCTTCCCCAACTTAGANNANCACGATCTGGAAAAACGCTCGGTTTATGAAATCGTAGAAAGTGAGTATGGCATCTCACCTCACCATTCCGAACAAAGCCTGGAGGCTGTGTCTGCAACAGATTTCGAAGCGGAATTGTTAGGGATTGATCCGGGCACTCCTCTCATGATGGAAAAGCGATTAGCATTTGATAAAGACGACCAGCCAATAGAATATGGACATGATTTATACCGGGGTGATCGCTTTAGATTTGTCACAGAAATTGCCCCTCTGGAGATGAAGTAGGGCAAATTATCGAAAAAAGCTGCTATGACAGAAGAGTGTTTTGACGTCATCAATGAGAATAACGAAGATGAAGGTCATCATGGTTGGAACGTCAAAAGAGCAATTGATTGAAAAGCTCCGAGCAACCCAAGTGCAATTCAGTATTATGCTCGAGTCCATGGCTGAAAACCAGGACTGGCAGCCTGATACAGAGAGATGGTCATTTCGGTTCATCGCTGCTCATATGGCAACCGTCGAGGATGAATGCTTCCTGGATCGTGTGAAACGCTTTTCTACAGAGGATAGCCCTCATTTTGAGCATTATGACAATACTGGTCGGGATTTTGGCCAGTTCGAGTTGATCAACTCTCTGCGCGAATGGGCTGCTCTACGCTGGGAACTCCTCGACATTGTTTGCTCAATGCCTGAAAACACATGGCAACACACTCGACAAGGGGCACCCAGACTTTGCTTGAGCTGCAATACATCATGCTTGAACACGATCAAGAACATCTACAAGAAGTGCAGCAAATGACAATCAAGTGCAAGAGTAAGACACAAGAAGAATAATCATGTTCAAATCCGAAGGCGATTTCAACATTTCGCCCCACCGGGAAGAGTGGCAATCTGCCAACCTTGATAATGAAACGCGGGCTGTGCTGGAAGAGGATGCGCGCTATTTCTTGCACCAGTCACTCTCCACTCCCTGCCTCAATGCACTGCGTGCGTGTGATGGCATCTATATTGAGGATCTGCAGGGTCGCCGTTACATGGACTTTCATGGCAACAACGTCCACCAGGTCGGCTTCAGCAACCCGCAGGTGATCGCAGCCATCAAGGCCCAGCTCGACGAGCTGTCGTTTTGCACACGACGCTATACGAACCAGATCGCGGTAGCGCTGGCCAAAAAACTGGTGGAGATTGCACCCGGCGACTTGAACAAGGTGTTGTTCTGTCCTGGTGGAACTGGCGCGGTAGGAATCGCGCTTAAGCTGGCGCGCATCGCCACCGGACGGCATAAAACAATTTCCATGTGGGACTCCTTCCACGGGGCATCGCTGGATGCCATTTCCATCGGTGGAGAAGCCCTCTTCAGAAGGGAGATCGGTCCTCTGCTCCCCGGAACTGAGCATGTCCCCCCTCCAGACGAGTATCGCTGTTTATGGGATTGTCATGATCGGGGAGGCTGCGATCTGAAGTGTGCCCAATATATCGAGTACGTTCTGGAGAAAGAGGGCGATATTGCTGCCGTGATCGCGGAACCAGTCCGCAGCACACCTTACATTCCCAGGCCTGGCTACTGGCAGACCATTCGCCGAGCTTGCGACCGCCATGGTGCTTTGCTAATTTTTGATGAGATTCCCCACGCTTTGGGCCGCACTGGGAAGATGTTCACCTGCGAGAATTTCGATGTCGTACCCGACATACTGGTGATTGGCAAGGGGCTGGGTGGCGGGATCTTCCCCCTGGCTGCGGTCATCGCCAACGAAGATCTTGACCTGGCCGCAAACCGTGCCCTGGGTCACTACACTCACGAGAAAAACCCAGTCGCTTGCGCGGCCGCATTGGCAACCATAGAATACATTGAAGAGCACAATCTTTCTGAGCACGCCGGAAAACTCGGCCGTTATGCCATAGAGCGTATGCAGGCAATGATGACGGATAACCCCCTCATTGGCGACGTCCGTGGGCTTGGGCTGCTGATGGGTATGGAACTCGTCCGAGAGAAAACCTCACGTTCACCAGCAACCGACGAGGCTGAAGCGGTCATGTACAGTGCGCTGAGCAAGGGCTTGAGCTTTAAAACATCCATGGGCAATATATTGACCCTCACTCCACCATTGACGATTTCACGCCAAGAGATGGATCAGGCGTTGGATATTTTGGAACAGAGTTTGACCGAAGTGCTGCGTGAAATATGAGTTCAAGCATCATGTTTCACTAAATACTCGGGACAATTTCTCCGCTTTGCGAGGAATATTATGGATACTAAAACAAAAATCGCCTCCTGGAAAGATAAAACCCTATTCACTCCTGGCCCGCTGACTACAAGCCGCACAGTTAAGCAAGCCCAGTTGCGAGACCTGGGTTCGCGTGACTCCGAATTCATCAGCATCGTCGCAGATGTTCGCAAACGATTGTTAGAAATCGGCGGTGGGGCAGAGAATGAGTACTCTGCTATCATCATGCAAGGCAGCGGCACATTCAGCCTTGAATCAGTCATCTCGTCTACAATTCCCCCCACAGGCAAGCTGCTGGTCATCATCAACGGGGCTTATGGGCGGCGTATAGCTCAAATCGCTGATGTGTACAAGATTGAGGTCGTGCCACTGACCTACCCAGAAAACCGCAAGCCCGATTTAGGGCAGATCGAAGCTGCCCTCACGGCTGATGAACTGATCTCCAGTGTGGCCGTGGTCCATTGTGAAACCACCACTGGTCTGATCAATCCCATCAAAGAGATTGGCGAAATGGTCAATCGCTTCGAGGTAGACTATTTTGTGGACGCGATGAGCAGTTTTGGAGCCATTTCTATCAACTTAGCAGATTGTGGAATCGATTACCTGGTTACTTCAGCCAATAAATGCATTGAAGGCATTCCAGGCTTTGGCATCATTCTTGCGAAAAGGGATACGCTCATAAGAACCGCGGGCTACGCGCGTACTTTTAGNTTGGATCTGTTAGCCCAGCTGCTCCACCTGGAAAAAGACGGGCAATTCAGNTTTACACCACCCACCCATTCCATTATCGCTTTTCACCAGGCCCTGCTCGAATTGGAGGGGGAGGGCGGCGTCGAGAGTCGCGCAGCACGCTACCAGGCTAATTACAAAACGCTGCTCGCAGGTATGCAAGCCATGGGTTTCCAAGAATACCTCAGAAGTGAAGATCAAGGTTACATCATTACCTCCTTTACTTACCCGGATCATCCCAACTTTAATTTCGATGAGTTTTATCGGCGGTTGAACGACAAGGATTACGTAATTTACCCAGGAAAAGTCAGCCAGGCCGATTGCTTCCGGATCGGCAGCATAGGTCGCATATTCCCTGCTGACATGCGTGCACTATTAGCCGCCATCCAGGATATTTTGGAGGTGATGGAAGTAGATTTATCGAGAAAGACATTACCATCCGCGGTGGAGAAACAAGTCTCACCGCTCAAATCTTAATAATGGAGAATAAGGAATATGGATAGAGAATCGCTATTCGAAAGAAAAACCTCAATTGCTTACAAAACAGAGGAAAAAACCGTTTTGAGGGGCTACGATCTAAGCGAACTGGCTGAAGAGGGTTATTCATTCTATGACGCGATGTTTATTCTGTTTCAAGGCAGGATTCCGACCTCCACCGAGGAGAGCATGCTGAAGTATGAGATGGGAGAGTTCATGGAGCACTCCATGTCGCCATCGGCAGCTTCGGCTATCGCGGTCATCGCCGGCCGACCTAACCTACCCGTCGCAGTAGCAGCCTCCATCATGACTTTTGGTGGTGTCCACGGACCAGGCGCTGCCCATGGGTACATGATGAACAAATACCTTGAGCGAGGCTGGAAAGACGGCGAAACTCCGGAAGAGATAGGCAAAACCCTGGTAGACGAGTACATGGATGCCGGGGAGAAAGTCGTGGGGATGGGCCAACCACAACACCGTGATGGTGACCCACGCGCTGAGCCAACTCACCTAAAACAGGAAGAATTAGAAATTGATGGGGTTTATCTCAACCTGCAAAGATCGATCGAAAAACACTTCCACGAGCGACGAGCTAAAGCTGGTCGTCGATATGTGGGTGTTAATGTCGTTGGAGCGGGCAATACAGCCCTCATGGAAATCGGTTTCTCACCTAACGCTGGGTGGTGCATCGGGAGTGTCAGTCGCGGCTACAGCTGTGCAGCGCATGCCCTCTTCAACATGAAAAAAGGACGCGCCTGGGCTGCATCAAAGAACGAACCGATGGTGCAAATGTTAGACCTTTCGATGATTAAGTACATAGGACCTGAGGACCGGGAAGTCCCCAGCCAGAAAGAACGCCAGGAATACGCCAGAAAACAAAAGGAATCAGGAGAATATGAAAAATGGGTGATCTAAAATCGAAAAAAGTCATTGGCAACCTGGGTGACCCAAAATTGCCTTACGATTATTCGAAAAGGCCGTATGGGACGGTGCCCGAGGACACAACCCGTCCACCTTTCCGCTGGGTGTCGGAAGTGGCTTACAAGAATGCGCACCGCATCGTAGCCCGTGGATACGATACCACAGAGTTGATGGAAGCAGGTTATGGGCTGGTGGATATGCTGTTCATCGACTTCCAATCCAGGATTCCGCTGGTCGAAGAAGAAAAGATGTTGAATTACATCATGATATTGGCATTGGAGGACGGCCTTTCGATGCCGGCAATGCTTGCCCGGATCGTCGCTCAATCAAAACCTTCCTGACCCAGGCGTGCGGCGCTTCAATTCTCGCCTTTGGCCACGCTTATGGCGCATACTCTGCCTTCGGAAATATGCTGCTCGATGGCCTAATAGAAGTTGAAGAGGATGGGGAGCCAATGGACCAGGTTGCCTTAGAACTCGTCCAGGAGAATTTTGGCGATCCTGCCCTCGGTGTTTCAGAGCTGATGCTCAAAGATCCTGCTGCCAGGCGCATATTCGCCAGGGCTGAAAAACTTGGCGTAGCAGGCAGGCACATTGCTTTCACCAAGGAAATCGTCAAGGCAGCGCAGCAGATCATTGACCACCCCATTGACCTGGACATGCTGGGCGCAATCGGAGCCACGATGCTGGACCTGGGTTTCACACCCGAAGCAACCTGGGCAGTCATCGCCATCACGCGTTCATTCGGCGCCGGCGCCCACTACATCGAAGAAGTCGAACGGGAGAGTGTGACCGCTCTGGGCCAGGAACTCACCCCGAAGGAACTCTATGATGGTCCAGAAGATCGTCCTGTGCCCACTTTAGCCGAGAGGGACACACTCGCCCAACCGGCTCAATCATTCACGGTTGAGAAATGGAAACAATCCTTCGAGGAAAGGAAAAAACTACACGGCAGCGGCTTTGCCATTATTGAAGAAGTTGAAGACCCCAGTGAGAAAACTTAGGAACATAGGTGAAAAATGTCAAGCAGTAAAAATTTAACTCCAGATGAAATTCGGGAAGTCGAAGAACTGTACCAAAGGGCAAGGAAAGCCTTCGAGCAGGTTGAATTCTGGCCCCAGGAAAAAGTTGACGAGATGGTCGCCGCCGTGGGTTGGGAATGGCAGAAGCCAGGGGTTGCCCAAGAGCTCGCCCGGCTCGCGGTAGACGAATCNGGGATTGGTGTCTACGAAGATAAAGTAGCCAAGATCCAGAGCAAAACGAAAGGTACATTATGGGATATGAAAGGTGTGAAAACCTGTGGTCTGGTGGAGGAGGACAAAGAGAGGGGATTGAGGATTTACGCTAAGCCTATGGGCGTCGTAGCCAACGTAGTCCCCTCCACGAATCCCGAGTCAACTGTTAGCTGTATTGGGCTGAGTCTTTTGAAAACCAGAAATGCCATGATCGTCTCCCCCCACCCTCAAACCCAGGGTAGTTCCTATCTTACGGTCGAGTATGGCCGCAAAGCACTCCGAAAAATCGGCGCTCCCGAAGACTTGATGCTATGTTTCCAAAATACCGGGCGCCTGAAGGCTCGCGAATTGATGGCAAGAAGCGATTTCGTGGTGGCGACGGGTGGTGCAGCCCTGGTGCAGGTGGTATACGCGGCCGGAAAACCGTGTCACACCGTCAGTTCAGGCAACGTGGTATCCATCATAGATGAAACGGCTGATTTGAAAGCCGCAGCTGCAAAAATCGCCAAATCTAAAATTGCCAATAATTCCGCTTCATGCTCATCAGAAAATGCGGTCGCGCTTGAAGCCAGTATCTACGACGAAATGATTGAGTGCTTAAAGGCGGAAGGCGGCTATCTGTGTACTACGGAAGCGCGCGAAAAACTGAGATCGCTGATGTGGCCTGATGGAACAACATTGAACCGGAAGATAGTTGCCAGGACTGCTGCACACATCGCGGAAATGGCAGGCGTGGACATCCCTGAGAACACTCGCTTTATTATGGTGTTGGGCACAAAAGCCGGGTCTGATGACCGGTTCTCCGGCGAGAAGATCTCACCTGTTCTCACTATATGGAAGTGGGATGACTTCAGTGAGATGGTCGAACGCATGAAGGAGATGCACCGCTTCTCCGGCGAGGGTCATTCCGCTTCGATCCACAGCGAACGCAACGATCGCAAAGTTGAGCTTGCCATCAAAGCCAATGTCGGCAGGGTCAACTGCAACATGCCCCACGCCATGGCAAACAGCGGCAGCTGGTTTAATGCGAACCCCTTCACGGATACTTTGGGGGGAGGAAGCTGGGCTGGAAATATGACCAGCGAGAACGTCAACTACAAACACTTCCTGAACTATACCTGGCTGTCCGAACCATTCCCGGAGTATGTTCCAACCGACGAAGACCTGTTTGGAGATTACTTTGAAAAGTGGGGAAGAGACTGATCCCTTTTGTCAGGTGTAATAATTATCGTGTAGATAGTATGCCAAACGATACGAGCCTAAATGACAGTCAAAGCGATACTTTTTGATTTTGGCCAAACCCTCGCTGATTCAGCTGAGGGTTTCCGTTTGGCTGAGAAGGAGGCAGAGACCAGAATATTCGAGGATCTGGATCTGTCCTCCTGGAGGGATTTTCTCTCAGATTACCGGAAGTTCCGTCGGGAATTTCACGAGCGTTCGAACTTCTCCAGGAACGCCCTCTGGCAGGCAATCTATTTGCATTACGATCGAGAACCCGGAGCAGGGTTTCTCCCTGAGACAGAACATGACTACTGGGAGAGGGTCAAATCAAATACCAGGCTTTTTCCAGAGACTAAAGCAATATTGGGGCAGCTTGCATCCACTTACCGCCTGGCTCTGATCACCAATACCCAGGGAGAGGGATTTTCGGGGACTCATCGCATCAACTTGTTTCCCGATCTGGAAAGCTTTTTCGAGATTATCATTGTTGCAGGAGAAGCCGGTATACTCCCGAAGCCGCATCCGGCACCTTTTCTCCTGTGCCTAGAGAAATTAAGCATTGTTCCCTCGGAGGCGGTCTTCATCGGCGATGATTTGCAGATTGACGTCCATGGAGCACAAGCTGTGGGCATACAACCTGTGTGGCTTAAACATCATTCAATCCCTCGAATTTGGCCAGAGGGAGACACATCAGCGCCGGTGATAGACAATCTTGAGCAGATAATCCCTTTTTTGAGTAAAATTTACTAGACTTAAATTTTTTCAGGCAGAGGCGGTGTGCAATATGACAGGATATTCTTTTTCAAAAGTGTTCAATCCTAATTCCAACTGGTATTGCGGTGATTTTCACGCCCACACCAACGCCTCCTCAGACGGAGATTATCCCCCAAATGTGGTGGCAGAATTAGCCCGGGCAGAAGGTTTAGATTTCGTGACAATAACTGATCACAACACTATTGCCGGGCTCTCTGAATTAGACCAGAACCTGAATTTTCCAATCATTCCTGGAATAGAGGTCACTCTTGATAAAGGACATTTTAACGTGTTTGGAATTGATGACAGGCACCAGTGGATCGAAGATATTGGTGCAAGTAGTAAAGCAACCCCATTGCCATCCAGGTACTCATCGGTTGTCGAGTTGATGGAGCAGACCGCTCAGGAGGGGTTGCTGAACTCGATTAATCATCCCCGTCTCCACCCCTGGGATTGGAGATACCATGAAACTGATCTGCGCTATGTCCACTGCTTGGAGCTCTGGAGCGATTTGTATTGGCCTGGAAATGTCTTCGCCAATCCCAAAGCAGTCGAGCTGTGGACTAATTGGCTCAACGCTGGTTATCGAGTTACTGCGATCGGCGGCAGCGATTATCACTATCCCCCGAAACCGGATCAAGGAAAGCCAGGTGAACGCCTGGGCCAGCCCACTACCTTTGTTTTTGCTGAGGAACTCTCCGCACCGGCCATACTGGATGGATTACAGCGGGGACGAGTCTATGTGACCAAGGGACCACGGGTGAAATTCCAGGCAGAAATTGGCGGCACAATTTATATGATCGGCGATGATATTGGGGATCAAACCGGTGATATTGAGTTAACTGCCGCCATTGACCATGAACCCGGTCTGGTCCATGCTCAGCTGGTGAGAAATGGACAGATCATAGCTAGCCAGCAAACAGAAGGCTCGCAGACGAGTGTACAGTTTCAAGATCAGGTTGATGCAGCCACATCCGCCTGGTACCGGTTTGAAGTATTGGATAGGAATTGGGAGGTCTTGGCAATCACCAACCCGATTTTTGTGAATTTCCAAGTGAAGGATATTCCGAGCACCCAGGGAACATCTTTATGGTAAGTTGATCTGGTCAGATTACGCAGTTAATTCGAACAGAGATATCAAGACTGGTTTTCGCCGACTTCCAATTCAGGTATCAGGAAATATTATTAAACCTTGATCTTCAGCTGGGCGTGGGAATTGGTAAAATTATCGAAGACAGCATTTGCAGATGGTTTAACGAAGAATTCCAAATAGTCAAGAATACTTTCTTCTCACATTTCACAGGACAACACCATCAATACATCATCCTCCTCTCCAGCCTTCAATGTCCTGATGTTTTCCACCTTCTGGGCGCTGCAGATATTCTTCGCCAAGCTGGGTTTCAACGCCGGCGCAGTCGTTTTACCGTTCCAGCTGCTGACCACTACGATCGCTTTTCTTGTCCTGGTGATCGTAATCCTACCTAAGGTAAAATCCCAATTATCCCAACTGTTCAAAAACCAAAGACCTTTATTTTGGAATCTGTATTGGGCTAACGGTATCCAGGCTGGACTGGGTACCAGCCTGGCCCTGGTCGGAATCGCAATGACAGATGCAATTAATGCTGGTTTTCTGGTTAAGTTCACAACAGTGACGACGATATTTTTCGCCTGGATAATGCTTAAAGAGAAATTGTCCGCTCTCAAGGTAGGGACAGTTTTTTTTATGCTCATTGGCGTTTACCTATTAACCACAAAAGGCCAGGTCTTAATCCCCAGACCTGGGGATTTATTCCTCATCGCGGCTTGTGTTTGCTGGTCTTTGGG
>JGI24024J18818_10001305_pt1 | contig 10188 bp, 9 predicted proteins | sample Cruoilmetagenom2_FD_18818 | JGI IMG/M metagenome (IMG submission 18818) | reverse complement strand
CCATGAACGGACTCGAACAGGTAGGAATACGGCCCGTCGGCAAGCTTGATAAAGGTACTCAGGGGCGTATCGAGGTCTGCAAACACCTCACGCGTAACGGGTATGCGGTTATATCCCTGGCCAGCCAGGTCTTGAAATTTTTCAGGTGTCATCACATTCACTTTTGAGAAAACCGGATTGCACAGAACAGCAGTTGAAACAGCAAGATATCTGCCGCCATCGCCTGCTGACAAGGTGCTGTGCCAGGGTTGCCTCTCCAGTGAATAGCCCAGTGAATTGCCCGGTGAATTGCATGGTTCTCTTCAAGCTGTCTGTTCCAGTAACGGATACACCTCGACAAAGGAGTCGATCACTGCATCAGGTGCCGCCTCGCGAATATCAACGCCATGATTGTAACCATAACTCATGCACACAATCTGAAACCCGGCTGCCCGCGCTGCCGCCACATCACTGACCGAGTCACCGACCATCAGGGCATTGGCAGGCTCGCATCCAAAAAACTCCGCCGCATGCAGTAACGGGGCAGGATCCGGTTTCTTTGTGCTTAATGTATCACCACTAATGACGATTGAAAAATCATCGAAAATACCAAGATCCTTCAACAGGGGCTCGGTAAACTGTGCCGCCTTGTTGGTCACGCAGCCAAGGCGATAACCGGCCGATTTGAGCAGATCGATTCCTTCACGCACACCGGGGTACAGGCAGGATCGTTTCGAGGTGTTCTCTGCATATAAATCCAGAAACAGCGGATAAGCACGGTCAAAATCAGCCTCATCAGGTTCACCCTGCAGGGCACCGACCAGAGCCCGTCGCACCAGGCGCTCCACGCCATTACCCACCCACTCACGCACACGCCCTTCACCATGGGGTGACCGGCCCAGATCTGCCATCATGGTATCGACGCAAAACGCCAGGTCCGGCACACTGTCAACCAGCGTACCATCCACATCAATCAGGATCATGTCGGGCTTGCGCATAATCAACCTGTCAGGAAACGGCCTTGGCTATTTCAGCACGCATGGCATCAATGGTTGCCTTGTAGTCGTCTGCACCAAAGATGGCCGAACCAGCAACAAAGGTATCTGCACCGGCAGCGGCAATTTCACCGATATTGTCAACCTTCACACCGCCATCAATTTCCAGGCGTATATCCCTGCCACTGTCATCAATAATTTTGCGTGCTTCACGCAGCTTGACCAGCGCCTCGGGTATAAAGCTCTGCCCGCCAAACCCCGGGTTAACCGACATCAGCAGAATCATGTCGACCTTGTCGATTACATGCTTAAGATAATCCAGCGGCGTGGCCGGATTAAACACCAGTCCGGACTTGCAACCGTTGTCATGTACCAGTGACAGGGAACGATCGATGTGCTCGCTGGCTTCAGGGTGGAAGGTAATATAGGTAGCGCCGGCCTTGGCAAAGTCAGGGATAATCCGGTCCACCGGCTTGACCATCAGGTGCACGTCAATGTCAGCGGTCACGCCGTGGTTGCGCAATGCCTCACACACCAGCGGGCCAATGGTCAGGTTTGGAACGTAATGATTATCCATTACATCGAAATGCACGATGTCGGCGCCCGACTCCAGCACATGTGTAACCTCTTCTCCCAGACGGGCGAAATCCGCTGACAGAATGGAAGGGGCTATCTTGTAATCGGCCATGTTGTTGTCCTCACTCAGGAATTCAAAGGAATGTGTGAAAAAACAGAACGCGCACTTTACCCTAACAGGGCAAAACTTTCAGCACCCGGTTACGGAAAAGGCGGTAATAGTGACACTGCCCGGCAGAAACAGGCATGGACAACATGCACTGCCATACACCTTCAATCAATCCATTGAATTTATTATCTATTTACCACCCTCCCAGGCAAACAGCCCACACCAGCAGAACACATCGCGGTCAGTGACTGCACGCAGGGCGGCCGTCTGGCGACCATGCTTTTTTATTAATTGCATAGGGTTATACCATTTTCCAAAAACCTGCCTGAGATTACGGCATGCACAGCGCGTGAATCGAAGCGGTACAAGCAGAAAAAATTACCAATAAGTCTCACTGCAGCGAGACTGGCAGCACATACTGCGCCTTTATAAATAAGCCGATACTGAACTGCTTGCCAATCACTACCACAAGTTTTATAAAAGACCCACGGGCGTTTGAATTTTACCGGGCCGCATCCAACAACAGCGACCCCACTCAAGTCGTAGGGACAACGGAGATACTGGTTATGGCAAACAAATATGATCCACGTGTTGGTGACTGGTACAAATCCATCAACGGTGACAAGTTCGAGATAGTTGCGCTTGACAAGGATGTGGCAACCATAGAAATCCAGCACTTTGACGGCGCTGTTGAAGAACTGGATTTTGATTCCTGGGCAGAAATGGAAATCGTTACAATTGAACCACCGGAAGACTGGTCAGGTTCACTTGATATAGAACGCGATGACTACGGTGTGGATCTCGAATTAACGTCGCCGAATGACAACATCAACCCTCTGGATAACCTTGAATAGTCCCGGTAATAATTCGCGACAACCACCCTGCTGGAACACCAGCCCCGGATACCGCACCAAAATAACGCTCAACTGCCCACCTCCTGTTGCCGATAACTTGCTTAAGGCAACTGCAGGAGGTTTACCATGGCGGTTATTTATGACATCTCTACCGGCAATATCGTACAAGAAAACACCGGCGTAACCAGACTGGACGAGTATGCCGGACTCCCCGAATGCAATACCGAGCTGCAACCGGTACACACAGACGCAACATCTGAAGAAACAAATCCCTGTGATGCCTACATGTCGGTAATCCGGGAACTTCTCAGGGAACTCTAACCCGCCTGTTCACCAATATTTAACAGCAGAGCGCACTGACGCGAGCCGCCAAACGCGAACAGAAACACACCGACTCCTGTAACAGGATACACAACGTAAAGACTGCTGACCCAGGTACTGCTTGCCACTTCAGCTATGGTCAAGCGTATCCATCAACATCACCACATCACCTGCTTCAATGATCACAGGCACCGCTGCAAGGCTATCACCCTTGCAGGGACCCGCGACACATTCACCATCATGCAAGCGAAATAATGCATCATGTGTCGCGCATTGAATATAGTCCTTGTCAAGATTCAGAAACTGGTCCGGCACCCAGTCCAGCGGGCCGCCTGTGTGCGGACAACTGTTCCGGTAACCAAACACCTTCCCTCCCCGCCGGACAACAAAGACGTCATGCAGCTGTCCGCCGTGCGTCACCGTCATCCCGCGACTGTCCGGATCACCCAGTTCATCCAACCTGCAGATAACAGTCCGGGAGCGTGTAATATCAGTCATGATTATAAATTGGCTAAAGAATCAAACCGTCAAGACCAGACTGGCCACATTTATTACCGGCAAGCCGGCAGGCACGGGCAAGTATTGCCTCAATATTCAGCGCATCCAGATAACCGCTAATAATACCTGCATTAAACGTATCACCGGCACCCAGTGTATCGACGACCCTTGCAGGCGTAACAGCCGGATGCAGGTATTCCCTGCCATCCCTGCCCAGGGCCGCGGCACCCGCATCACCCCAGGCACAAAACAGGTCCGCCCCTGAACAATCTGCATGTACGGATTGCAGCAACGCCAGCGGATCTGCAACCCCCCGCGCATCGGCATAGTTTCTGGAAAACATCAAAACATCCGTCAGGGGAAACAGGGATTCGATCCCGTCACGTGGTTTCTCTATTTCCAGTGAGCAGCGGACACCCGGAGAAATCTCCCGTACCCGTTTGAGCATTTGCCGAATACCGGCTACATTCCGTCCTTCAAAATGCAGCCAGTCAAGCGGCTCCAGGTCGATCGCACTGAATGCTGAAAAGCTGTATTCCGGCAGATCACGAAAATGTGTAATGGTACGCGAACCGGTCTGCTTGCTGATAACAACAGAGGACACCGGCATACTACCGCTGCCCAGGCATTCACTGGCGCTGATATCAATGCCATGACGGCTCAGGTCATCAGCGACCAGATCACCCTCTGCATTATCCACCAGCATACCTGCCCAGCGACAACTCAGACCCAGTTGACTAAGCACAACAAGGGTATTGGCTACATTGCCACCACGGCGCAGTATGCGGCTGTTACAGCGGACCTCCTCATTTTCGCCCGGATAGCAGTCAACCTGATGGATAATATCGAGCGTTGCATTACCGATGCCGAGGACTGCTGCCATGCCGGCAGACTACGTTCATTCACGCTTTTGTCAACCTGGTTCCGGAATGCACCGCTGGTGAGGTTCTGGCTCAGCCTTGCAGAAACACCTTGCAAAGCCGCTCCTACAGTAAGATTCGTGGTGAGATGGATAGCTACATAATAGCTTGCGAAATTGTTTCAGTTACTGCGCACGACGCGGAAGCCAAGATTATCGAGGCGGGCATCCTGATTATATTGTCCGCGCTTGGCGTTACGCAATGTATCCAGCGGACTGGTATAACCACCACCGCGTACCACGCGCTGGGTGCATTCCGGCGCCACCCAGGCACCGCCATCTTCCGGCGCACCGGCATAGCTTTTATGGTAGCAGTCTTCCGTCCACTCCTGCGCATTACCTGCCATATCGTGCAGACCAAAATCATTAGCCTTGAAACTGGCAGCCGGCGCAGTACGATTACCGTCCCACTGACTGCCACAGTTAAAACAGTTCGCCGGTTTAACATCCACCTTGCTGTCCCACCATATCTTTGCAGTATTACCCGCACGGGCCGCATATTCCCATTCAGCTTCCGTTGGCAACCGGTATTTCTTGCCGGTTTTTTTAGACAACCAGGCGGCATACGCCTGTGCATCGTTCCATGAAACATTGATAACAGGTCGCTCACCACGCCCCCATGACTCGTCATAGGGCAAACGGCGGCCTGTAGCGCGTGCAAATTTATCGTATTCTGCAAACGTCACTTCATGCTTGCTGATAGAAAAACCGGACAAGGTCACATTATGGCGCGGACTTTCATCAAAATTCAGCGAATTGCCGGGACTACCCATCAAATATTCGGCAGCCGGCAGCTCGACCATCACCGGACCCTGTGAACCACCCTTCAGGCCGTCCTTAAAAGACCGGATGGCCGCTACCGGGACGGGCCCGGGTACAAGCTCTGGCAAGGCTGCGGGCTCGGATACAAGCTCGGGCAAGGTTGCTGGCTCGGGTGCCGGAACAACTTTTTCCGGCGGGATTTCTGCGGCCGGCTTTGCGGCTACCGGACGAGGCGTCACAACGGCAACGGGCTCCCGAACTTCAACTGGCGGCTGAGTAGCCACGGCTGGCTGACTGGCCGGCATGGCCGTTGCCAGCGGCTGTTCTTCTCTGCCGGCATGCCCTTCAACCACAGCCTGAATTCCAAACATATCCGATAGTTTATTTCCGGCACCGGTCAGCAACCAGGCTGCCAGTACCACAGCACCGACAACGCCCAGGCCGATAGCCGCACTCAGCCAGCGTCGCGGTCTGGTATTCTTGTCAACAGATACCGGGGAAGGTTGCCTGCTGTCCTTTTCCCTGCCCACAGGTTTTTCCCTGGCATTCTGTACCGCGGTGATTGCTGCCTGCTGTGGTCCCGAACGACCGGTCTCTGCCTTGCCTGCGTCAAGCGAGGGCACCCGTATTGGCGCACTGGCTGTCACCTCCTCACCCAGTTTTTCACGCAGTACATTGCGCTCCTCAATCAGCTGATCGCGGGCAGCTTCGGCCTCGGCCCGCAGGCGCAATGCAATAGCCATGTTTTTCTTGCTTTCGTCCAGTTCATGACGCAGTTTCTCGGGGTCTTCTACCTGACCCTGACTGCCCACATTCATTAAACCCCGGGAAACCTCGACCTCGCCACGCAAAGCATTCATCTTTTCACGCAATGTCTGCTGCTCGTCCAGGGCTGCATCACGATCCAGTGTGAGCTGCTTTAGTTGTGATTCAAGCTGCGTGATAGTGGACACCGCCTGCTGATTTTGCTCCTGCATCATGTCCAGATCGATCTGCCGGCGGTCCTTTTCCTGCCGGGTCAACTCAGCAACTTCTGCGTGCGCCTTCTGCAGTTCCTGTTGCAACGCGAGCAGCTGTTCTTCAGACTGATCCTGGGCCTCTATCAGATCTCGCAGACGCTCCTGCTCCTCTTCCCGCCCGGCATGCCGGGCCTGCTCTATTGCTCCGGACTGGTTCGTCAGCCTGGCTTCATGCTCGACGGCAATTGCCGTCAACTGCTCCTTCAGCTCACGTTGGCGCGCAGCCATTTCTGCACGCTCTTCAGCCCTGGCCTGGCGCTCTCCATGCAGCTCTTCCCGAATACTGTCTATATCTGCCTGCGACCCTTCACGCGCGCTCTTCTGATCAGTCGTTGACTGTTCCAGCTTCTTGCGCAACCGATCAATCTGACCTTGCAGCTCTTTCTCATTATCATTCTTGCGCGTCAGGTCTTCGTGCGCCTTCTGAATCGCCTCGTTATGCTCCTGCTCAAGTTCCCTGGTGCGCTCAGCCTGTTGTTCCAGCTGCGAATGACTGTCTTCATGCTGCTGGCGCAATGATTCAAACTCTTGCTCAAGAGCACTGCGAGCTTCTCCTGACTGCAATATTTCCTGTTGTAAATCCCTTATCTGTACATCCTTGTCACCACCCGATTGCTCAAACCCGGATGACCGGGCCTGCTCTGCTGCGAGTTGCTCCTGCAACAACTGCAACTCTTCTGCTGAGCTCTCGGCCAGTCCGGCTGCCTGCTCATTAAGTGATTCAATCTCACTTTCCAGCTTCGACTTCTCCTCAATGGCAGTACTCAGCGTCTGCTGCAGTTGCTCCCGCTCAGTCGCCGAGAGCTCAAGCTCCTCGGCATGCGCTGACTGTTCATTCCTGAGTGCTACATTCTGTGACTCCAGGTTCTCAAGCTGCTCTCTTACCTTGCCAAGATGCTCCTGCTGTTCTTTCTCAAGGTCCTCCCTGCTCTCTTCAGCCTTCGCATTGGCCTGCTCCAGCTCCTGGCGAAGCTCCTTGATAGCATGCTGCTCATCTTCCATTGCCTGCTGCAAAGTGGCACGTTCGGACTCCCACTCGGCCTGCTGCTTCTGCAATGCATCTTCAGTTGCCTGCCGGGCATCCTGCTGGTTACCGGCGTCTTGCTTTTGTTCGTCCAGCAACAGCGCCGCTTCACGCAATTCTGTCCGCAACTTCTCATTGTCCTCCTGCAGGGACTGCACTGTCCCGGCAGCTTCTTCATTGTCCCCGGATAGAGTCGATAGCTCCTGTTGCTGCTTTTCGAGCCGGGTTTGCAGTTCCGTGAGCTGCTGCTCCAGCACCTGTTCCTGCTCTTTTGCAGCATTTAGTGTGGTCTCGAGCCCCTGCTCCCCTGCCGCTACTTGTGCCTGCAGATCTTCCAGTTGCTTCGTCAAAGCGACATTCTCTTCCTGCAGTTCCACCGTCTGATCAGACGCCTCTCCCAGCCTGCCGGCAGACGCATCAACTTCCTGCTGCAGGCCGTCAAGGTCACCCTGCAGCTTCGTGGACAGCTCCGTTTGCTGCTGCAATTGCTCCCGCAAGTCCTTGTCAGATGCCTCGCGTTCATCACCAAGAGTCCCAACCTCCTCCTGATAATCTGTCACCGCCTGGCCTGCTGCGGTCAATTCTTCCCGCAACTGATCCACCAGCCCTTGTTGCTCCTGTATCCGGATTTCAGCTTCATTGAGTAATGTAGTACCTGCTTCATCCGATTTGACAACATCGGATTCAAGCACCAACACATGCTCATTGGCCTTTGTCAGCGCATCCTGCAACTGCTGTATTTCCTGCTGCACTGCCTGCCCGGATGACGCCTCCTGTTCCAGCCCATGGTATTCTTCCCGGGCAGCATCAGCCTGTGACCGACTCTCGTTTACCTGTTCTTGCAGCTGTTCAAGCTCCAGCTTGTGCGCATCCACCACATCTGTATGCTGCTCCTGCAAGGCGGCGTACTGGTCCTGCAGCAACTGCATGTCATCCGTATCGCTTTGAGCCTGCGCATACAGCGAACCCAGCTTCTCTCCTGACTCACCAAGCTCACCACGCAACTGCTCGAGCTGTTCAGCATCGGTCTTTGTCCGGGCATACAAGGCGCCAAGCTTGTCACCTGACTCGCCGAGTTCACCGCGCAGCTGCTCTATCTGCTCCTTCATGCGGGCTTCAGCAGACTCGTTTTCCTTTATCTCGGCTAACAGTTTCTCATTGTCATCACGTAATGAGGCCAGCTCCTCTTCGTGGGCTGCAGAGCTACCTGATACTGCATCACTTTCTGCACAGGTATTTTCTGTTGCAGCCTGGCTGCCGGATTCGCCACCCACCACATTGGCTGCAGGCTCGCCGGTGACAGGTGTGTCAGCAGGTGCGGCCTCGGCCGAGGACCCTGGAATGCCGCCCTCCAGCACATACACATCAAATCCCTTGTGGCTCAACAAAAAACCGGCCGACTCACTACGCCGTCCGGTATCACAACAAATAATATATTTCGTATTAAAGACCAGCTCGGACATTTCATCCCGCAGGTTCGACAGCGGCATATTCACGCTGTCTTCAAATGACCCGCTTTCATATTCATCCGGCGTTCTGACGTCTACCCAGACAGCATCCACATCNACCATGGCAGCCGCCTGCTCATAATCAACACGCTTGACCAGCTGGTTCTTGAGTAANTCGATAAAATCTTCTTTTGCCAGGCGCATCAGCAAACCATTGGTCAGCATGGTTACCGTTGCATTACGNTTTNCATCTGATACCAGGGCATCCTCACCAAATGAGGTCCCGCTGCCAAGCTCGGCCAGGAACTGCGCTTCAGCGTCCAGTGAATCCTTGCGGGTTACTGCACACCGGCCTTCATGGATGGTATAGAAATAATCACCGGGGTCCCCCTGCCGGATCACGACATCGCCTGCCTTTACCGGGTATGACTGCATCTTGATCAGCAGACTCTGTATCATTGCCGGAGGAATTTTGATAAACGCCTCCGTCTGCAGGATACGGGTCATCCAGTCCTGGTTGTCATCAGCCCCGATTTCAACAACTTCGGCACTACTTGACTGATCCCAGGTCAGAAACACATCCAGCAATCCTGAATCTATCCGGGCAATGATGCACTTCTTGACGGCGCGCGCTGACAGGGGTCTTGGCTGCTGATTGGCAATGGCATAACGGCTCATGTCCGTCCCGCCCTCGACCTCGCTGGTGACCTTGCGGAAGCCGTCAATCAGGTTGATCTTGCCTTCAAGCAAATAGATGGACTGGTTGTCCCTGTCATCCTTGCGGAACAGGTACCGACCCGCCAGCACCTCTTCAATAATGATTTTTTCCGACACTTCCCTGAAACGCTCCGGGGAGAGAGCATTCAGGGGAACGAGCTCCTGGAGGAGCTTTTTATCAATGGTTACCTTTTTCGCAGCGCGCATATCCACCTGATCCACTGTGTTCTACCGGTTTTCGACAACCCCGATTACCGGGGCCCGCTACGGCCAATTGCCGCATACTGCTTATCGGCTCCTGGGGACTGATATTTAGCTGCTGGCGCTGCGGCGACGCCTGTCCGGCAGCGGGAAGGGAATAGCTGTAATGCGTGCATTATTCAACGGCCATGACGCAGCAAGATGCATCCAGCGCCAGCTTGCCGGAGGCGGCCATGGAAAGCGGGACAGTGCAGTCAGCCATACTGCCATTTTCATGCATGCTGCACATATACTATATATATTATTAACTTATACAGCATTCCGCCATGAGCTACCGACAGGAAAACAACGTATAACGAACCCGAATGCCGCCAAACCAGCCGGCTATGCAATGCTTGAGAGCATCGACGTTGACGCCAGGTGATGATCCGGGCACAACAGGGCAATATCGATGTTATGCCCCCAGCCGGCATGCAACTGCCAAGCATGGAGGCCATCAAAAAAAAGCTGGCAGGAACTGCTCGGGAACGAGAAACACGCGCACGCAAGGACCCGCCATTCGGACACAGTCTTGATTCACCGCATTCTGATAGCAAGAAAAGTCTACAAAATAAGGTGTTTCCCGCTGCAAAAACACTTTAACATTTTATTTATTGTGCTATCTTACGCGTGCTGTTTTATCCATTATTCACCTAGAGGAGCTATACCTGATGGCTGTGAAGAAAAAAGCGACGGCAAAGAAGAAGACAACCGCAAAGGTTGCAAG
>JGI24024J18818_10001304_pt1 | contig 10190 bp, 7 predicted proteins | sample Cruoilmetagenom2_FD_18818 | JGI IMG/M metagenome (IMG submission 18818) | reverse complement strand
GTCGGGTTGATCTATTTCGGCTTCGCAGCGATCGAAGGCATGATCATGCGGATCTACCAGATCGAGATCATCTCGTTCATCGGGATCCACCAGTACTTCGGGATCTTGACGGCCCACCCACTTGTCGGGATCTTCGGATCCTCATACATGATCGTGTTCGGTGCGTTCCTGTTCGTTGTCCCGTTCATGATGAAGAAACCCCTGTGGAGCCTGAAGATCGGCCAGACCTCGTTCCTCCTGATCGCGATCGGTACATTCACGTTCTGGGCGGCAGGGTTCATCTCGCACTACTCGGCGCTGTACACGTTGTACTGGCCGCTCCCTGCTGACTTCGAGCAGTTCAGCGCTCTCGGAGGAGTGTTCTTCATCGCCGGCATCGCTCTTGTGATGGTTGGCTCGCTGCTGTTCGTGCTGAACGTTTTCAAGTCGATCATGTACACGCCTGAAGGGTGGGAGCAGCAACCGGGAGGCGCGCTGCTCTCGTCGGCTCTCGGTTTCACGGGGCTTGCCAACCTGTTCCGCAAGGAGAAGAAACCCCACCTCGTGCCCCTCCCGGTCGCTGCGATCGCTCGCGGCTCGGTGGATGTGGCGCTCAACGCACTCATCATCACGTTCTCGGGTGTGCTGATCCTTATCTACATGATCTGGCACCTGTTCGGTGTCAACCTCGCCGACACGGCGATCGATGCTCTCCTGTACAAGAACTGGTACTGGTGGGGCCTCGACCTCGTCGCAGACGGTCTCGTCCTCATCTTCGTGGCTGGTACGTGGTACCTCCTCGCCATGCTGATCACGGGTAGGAAGCTGTTCATGCAGAACATCGCCCGGGCAGCACTCGCCGTTGAGTTGATCGTGTCCTGGACCGTTTGGTCTCATCACCTGCTGTCCGATCAGTCACAGCCGGCCTTCTTGAAGATCGTGTCGGGTGAGTTGGTAACGGCATTTGAGCTGATCACGCAGGGCATCGCGATCTTCGTGACACTGGCGACGCTGTGGCTGGCCCGTCCTCTGAAGATGACGAACGAGCTGAAGTTCCTGCTCGGTGGTCTCCTCGGATTCGGTCTCGCAGTACCCGCAGGGATCATGCAGGCCGATATGGGTCTCAACCGGATCCTCCACAACACCCAGTGGATCATCGGACCGCATGTCCACGTGGCGATTCTCGTGGGGCTTGGCATGACGCTATATGCGGCGATCTACGCGCTCTGGCCGTTGTTGACGAACGGTGTGAAGCTCTACAGCCAGTGGATGTCAGACGTCCACTTCTGGGGTACGCTCATCGGCGGTATCGGCATGGGGGCGTTCATGGGTATGGCCGGTCTGCAGGGCATGCTGCGTCGTACGGTCTACATGGAGGGTGAGTACGCCCCGTACATGTGGCTCGCCGCTATCTCTGGTGCGCTGATCCTGATCGGGTTCGTCTTCTTCATGATCAATATCATCATGTCGGTCGGGTTGAAGGGCCTCCTCGGCATCTTCACGAAATCGAAGCTTGATACGAAGGATCTGGTTCCGTCAGCAGACTGATCCTGTTCGATCCCGGGTTGCGGCGCCGTCAGGCGCCGGGTCCGGGATCGATCGCGAGTGCCTCGTTCGGGCTGAGGGCTATCACCTCCGAGGGGATGCTGGCACGGTCGTGGTTAGTCGAGACCAGAAGCACGGACCGATCCGGGATTGGCACGGATCTCGTCTCGTCCGTGAAGTTGATCCACACGATGGTGCGTTCGATTCCGTCCGACCTGATGAAGCCGAGAACGCCGTCAGGGACGTCGTCGATGAACTCGATCGCGCCGCTGTTCAACGACGTGCGGTCCTGTCTGAGACGGAGGAGACGTCGGTAGAGGTTCAGGATTGACGATGGATCGGAGAGTTGCTCCTCAGCGTTGCGCCGGGTCGCGTCTTCTCCGAAGGGAAGCCATGGCTCGGTGCCGGGAACGGTGAATCCGTGACCGGGAGCGGCGGTCCACGGCATCGGTGTCCGACATCCGTCCCGGCTCATGCCGGGGACGCGGATACCCCACGGATCCTGCTCCCGTTCAGCCGGTATCTCGGTCTCGCGAAGGCCCAACTCTTCGCCGTAGTAGATGGTCGGCTGTCCCCGGAGCGTCAGCAGCAGTACTGCGGCAGCCCGAGCGTTCCGGGTTCCGAAGCGCGTGGCGAGGCGCTGCTCGTCGTGATTGCCGAGCACGTAGTTCGGCCATCCGTGGCGTGGTATCGCTGTCTCAAGGCCTTCGACGCGACTGCGGAAAGCGACAGCGCTCCAATCGGACCACACGAGTGAGAAGTTGAACGGCATGTGGAGTTCGTCACCGTCGCCGTAGTAGCCGGCCCACTCGGCCCAATCGAAGACGTGGATCTCGCCGACGGAGAACCGGTCACCGTCGTATTCGTCGAGGACACGACGGATGCCCTTGAAGGCCCCGTGCACATCCACGTTCCCTTTGTCGTTGACGTGATCCCACCGGTCGTAACCGCCCATCGCTTTGAAGTCGGTTTCGTCGCTCGGTGGAGGAGCGGGTGGGTTGTCGGTGAGAGCCGGGTCCTTCATGATGAAGTGAGCAACATCGATGCGGAATCCGTCAACACCGCGGTCGAGCCAGAATCGCAGCGTGTCATGCATCGCGGCGACCACGTCGGGGTTGCGCCAGTTGAGATCGGGCTGCTCAGAGAGGAACGAATGGAGGTAGTACTGACCGGTAGCCTCGTCGAACTCCCACGCCGCGCCTCCGAACACCGACTGCCAGTTGTTGGGCAACGAACCGTCGGATCGTGGATCCTGCCACACGTACCAGTCGCGCTTCGGGCTGGCGAGTGAAGACCGTGACTCGATGAACCACGGATGCTGATCCGATGAGTGGTTCGGTACCCAATCGACGATCACCTTGAGGCCCCGGCGGTGGGCTTCGGCAAGGAGTCGATCGAAGTCATCAAGCGTTCCGAAGAGCGGATCGACGTCGCAATAGTCGGCAACATCGTATCCGAAGTCGGCCATCGGTGACGTGTAGAACGGCGAGATCCAGATCGCTCCGACTCCGAGTGTATCTGCGAGATACTCGAGTTGTTCTGTGATGCCGTTGAGGTCACCCGTGCCGTCGCCCGTCGTGTCCTGGAACGATCGTGGATAGATCTGATAGACGACGGCAGTTTTCCACCACTCGTGTTCTGCGTGTGGGGTGATCATGGATGGGACGGTAGCGGCGGGCCACGCTCGTGTGCCGCGTCGAGAATGCTCATCGTCGCGGTGCATCGTGGAACCGTCGGCATGTCTTCAGGGACGCGACCCGCTGAACCATGCCCAGCCGTAGGGGTCGAGCGTGATGACCGACCCGTCGATCGAGGCGCCCGGGGTCGCGGCGAGGACCATCGTCGGTGGGTCGTCGACGTCGAGTGCGCACCGAACCGGCGCATCCAAGAAGTTGGCAACCACGAGCACAACGGTGTCAGCGGCGATGCGCTCGAAGCAGAGGACTGCAGGGTCCGCTGCAGGGATGGTCAGGAAACCCCCTGCGCCCATGACGGGCAGGTCGGCGCGGATCGAGAGCATTCTTCGTGTCCAGTGCAGGAGCGAGTCCGCGTCGTCGCCTTGGGAGGCCACGTTCACGACTGCCGGGGAGTACTCCTGTGACGAGACGATCGGCAGATAGAGATCACCGGGTTCGGCAGTCGAGAAGCCTGCGTTCGGAGAGTCCTCCCACTGCATCGGCGTACGGACGCCGTCGCGGTCATCCAGGAGGTGCTCGTCGCCCATCCCGATCTCATCGCCGTAGTAGAGGAAGGGGCTGCCCGGGAGCGAGAGAAGAAGGACATCGAGCAGTTCGATCCTTCGCCGGTCGCCCCCGAGGAGGGGGGCAAGGCGTCGTCGGATCCCGACGTTCTTCCGCATCGAATGCTCCGGTGCGTAGTGCTGCCACATACATTCCCGCTCGACTTCGCTCACCATCTCGAGCGTCAGTTCGTCGTGGTTCCGCAGGAATATGCCCCACCGGCACCCATCGGGGATCTCGGGAGTTCGATCAAGGACGTCGACCACGATCCCGGCATCTCCCTGCGCCAGGGCCAGGAAGAGCCGCGGCATCAATGGGAAGTGGTAGGCCATGTGGAATTCGTCGCTATCACCGAAGTACTCGACGACGTCTTCGGGCCACTGGTTCGCTTCGGCGAGCAAGAGTCTGTCATTGAACTCGGTGTCAACCATCGACCGAAGGCGTTTCAAATAGGCGTGTGTCTCCGGGAGATTCTCGCCGTTGGTGCCATCACGTTCATAGAGGTACGGGACAGCGTCGAGGCGCAATCCGTCGAAGCCGAGTGTGAGCCAGAACCGGATCACGTCCTCGATCTCGTCTCGAACGCCAGGATTGTCGAAGTTGAGGTCGGGTTGGTGGTCGAAGAAGCGATGCCAGTAGTAGGCGTCGGCGACCGGATCCCACGACCAGTTCGAATCTTGCGTGTCGGTGAAGATGACTCTCGCGTCTCGATACCGATCTGGTGTGTCTGACCAGACGTATCGGCTCCGCATCGGTGATCCGGGTTGCCGAGCCTCCTGGAACCATGGGTGTTGATCGCTGGTGTGATTGACGATCATGTCGGCGATCACCCGGAGTCCGCGACGATGGGCCTCGTTCAGGAATTGCTGAACGTCGTCGAGTGTCCCGTAGCGGGGGAGGACCGACTTGAAATCGGAGACGTCGTAGCCGCCGTCGCGCTGCGGTGATTCGTAGAACGGGAGTAGCCAGATGCATGTGACACCGAGCCATTCGAGGTAGTCGAGTTTGTCGGTCAGTCCGGCGAAGTCCCCGATGCCGTCACCGTCGGCGTCGAAGAACGCATAGACGGGAACTTCGTAGAAGACGGCGTCGACAAACCACGGTGCGCTCACAACGGCAGGCTACTGCGAACGGTCGGGTCTGATGGTCGCGGCGGTTTCAGTACCGCGGAGAAGGCTCTTCTAGAATCAACCGTCTTCCTGTCCCACCGCCGTCAGGCGGGGGGACGCGGCGCCCCAGCGTCGCAGGGGGGTGCCTTTCGTCGCAGGGGGACATCGTCCAGACGGACACCGAGCCCCCCTGCCTCGTCGCTGGCGCTCCTCCGCGTCCCCCCAGTCCTTCGGCCGAGGGGACAGGACAGGAACAGAATCAGAGAGGGCTGTCCAGCTATCCGCGCGTCTTCTTACGAGCGGAACAGCCTGCGGAGGATGAACAGTGTGATGACCGCCGAAGCACCGATGATGGCGGCGACGCGAGCATCGACTGCGATGTCAGGTCTACCTTCAACGGTTCCGCCAAGCAGGAGTGCGATCCGGGAGTCTTTCGCATCGATCTTCGAAGCGATGACCAAACCTGCAGTGGCATTGTCCATCGTGGCCTCTTCGGCGACGATGACGCCGGCACCGGATTGATTTACGGTCGCGTTCTCGGCGTCTATGAAGAAGGCGCCGCCTTGCGTGATGTCAGCGGAGCCAGAGGCGATCGTCTGTGCGCCTCCCTGACGGATCGAGACCGCAGTGGCGTCGACGTGGCCTGCACCACCCTGCTGGATATTCACGACTTCAGCGCGGACTTCCTCCTGAAACGGTTCGGCTGGATTTTGTGGTTCTGGCATGGTCGGTCCTCGGGTTGGTGAATGGAATCCTATAGAGAATCAAGTATCTGTGTTTGGACGGCACAATCCAGCTCATGAAACGACTGATGGTTCTGTTGGCGCTTGTCTCGCTTCTTGCCGCCGCCTGTTCAAGCGCTCCCGCAGCCGACACCTCCACGACCGAGACGTTCGCTCCGCTGGAGCCGACGACCACGACTGTGGTGGAGACGACGGTTGCCCCTGAAACCACAACGACCTCCACTACCTCTACGACTCAAGCACCGGAGGCCGACCCACCTGTCGTGGAGACCACTCCGGCCGACGGCGACGTCGTCGCCACCTACATCGTCGAGTTCACCGGACGTTCGGAAACGGCCGTCGATGTTCTCGTCAACGACGAGCCGGTCGACGTTGACAACCGAGGAACATTCGTCGTGATGCTTCCTTCGGACATCGGTGAGAACGAGGTCGCTATCGAAGCGACGGACGAGGACGGGAACACGACGGTCATGTCGACCACGTATGTCTTCGCTCCTGAGGATGGATGGATCGCTGCAATCGGCGACTCGGTGATGCTGGGTTCGAGGGAAGAACTCGAGATGCGGATCGGACCTGGAACGGTCGACGCGACGGTGTCCAGGCAGTTCCTCGACTCCCCAGGCCTCGTGCGCGATCTGCTGGCCCGAGAGGTGCCACCGCAGGTGATTGTCACAGCGCTCGGGACGAACGGACCCGTCCAGGCACGGCACTTTGACGAAGTGATGGAGGTTGCCGCCGACGTGCCTCTCATGGTGTTCGTCAATGTCCACGTTCCGACTCGCAACTGGGAAGCCACGTCGAATCGCGAGATCGCTGCGGGAGTCGAGAGATACGACAATGCGATTCTCGTCGACTGGTTCACACCAACCGAAGGCCGATCCGACCTGTTCGCTGCAGACAACTTCCATCCGACACAGGCCGGCCGTGTGATCTACGCCGAACTCGTCACCGAAGCGCTCTACCCCAACTGGAACCCGTCCGACGACTGACCCCCCAAGACCGCATACCCAGGGTTGCAGTCCCCGTATACGGCGCAGCGGGCCCGCGGAATGCTGAGGTCAGGTCTGCACCGCCGCCTTGAGAGCGATGGTGATCATCTCGTCGAGAGATGTCTGGCGATCCTCCGCCGACATCTTGACCTCAGACCCCAAGATGTCGCTTACGGTCAAGATGGCAGCTGCACGAACGCCGTGCTCGGCCGCAGCGGCGTAGAGGCCTGCCGCCTCCATCTCCACCGCGAGGATGCCCATACGCTGAGCGACTTCGAACACGTCCGGGCGCGGGTGATAGAACTGATCCGAGCTGAGGACGTTCCCCACTCTGAAAGCCACTTCCCGCTCCTCAGCCACTTCAACCAACCCCCGGGTGAGGTCGAAGTCGGCGATGGCTGCAAAGTCGAATCCGCCGAAGCGCAGTCGGTTCGCGTTCGAGTCGGTGGAAGCTCCGGAAGCGATGACGACATCCCTTATCGAAAGGTCGGGGTGGAGTCCTCCGCAGCTTCCGATGCGGATGAGCGAGGAAACGCCGTACTCGCGAATCAGCTCCGTCGCGTAGATCAGGATCGACGGCATCCCCATGCCTGAACCCATCACCGAGACGCGGCGCCCGCGGTATGCCCCGGTGTATCCCTCCATGTTGCGAACCGACGTGACCAACTCGGCATCGTCGAGGAACTGCTCCGCGACGTAGCGTGCCCGGAGCGGATCGCCGGGGAGCAGGCAGACGTCCGAAAACTCGTCAGGACCGGCCGAGATGTGTGGTGTGGGCATGCGGGAAGTGTACGCGACTGCCGAGCAGCGCAAGGACGACGACGTTGCGAACCGTCCGCTCGCCCATCTCATCCGGTGGTGCGGGGCCTCGCACCATGACGACGAGTGATACCGTGCCCTTTGAGGATCGATCGCCGGACCCGTCTCGGGTAGGAGCTCACGTGCATGAGAAGATCTGAATGGAACAGCGTTCTCCGGGCGGCCGCTGACTCAGCCGCCAGCTACCTCGAATCGCTGCCGGATCGCCGCGTCTATCTGCCAACCGCCCCAGAAGCGCTCCGTGCAATCGTGGGCGGCCCCCTTCCCGAAGAGGGATGTCCCCCGGAAGACGTCGTAACCGCTCTGGCCCAAGATGTGTCGCCGTTCATCGCGGCCCATGCCTCCGGTCGCTACTTCGGATTCGTCAATGGGGAGCTGCACCCCGCCTCATACGGGGCCGATCTGCTCGTATCTACCTGGGATCAGAACGCCGCCCTATATGCGTCGGCGCCTGGTGTCGCGATGGTGGAGGAAGTGGCCGCGGGCTGGGTGCTCGATCTTCTCGATCTTCCACGTGACGCGTCGGTGGGGTTCGTGACGGGTGGACAGATGGCAACGTTCACGTGTCTCGCTGCCGCCCGTCATCAGGTTCTCGCGGAAGCCGGATGGGATGTCGAGGCCCTCGGTCTCCACGGCGCCCCGAAGGTGAATGTGGTCGTCAAGACCGAACGGCACTCGACGGTTCCGCGCGCTCTCCGCTACCTCGGGTTCGGAGATGCAGGCACCGTTGAGGTTCCTTCCGACGGGCAGTCGCGAATGGATCCGGCGGCGCTCGATCGGATCTTGGTCGACATGGACGGACCAACCGTGATCTGCATGGAGTCGGGCAATGTGAACACCGGGTCGTTCGATCCGTTCCTCCCAGTGGCTGATGCCGCCGATCGGCATCGGGAACGCGGGAACCCCACATGGGTGCACGTTGATGGAGCGGTCGGCCTGTGGGCCCGAGCTTCCACTGATCACCGGCATCTTGTCGAAGGGTTGGAGCGACTCGACTCCTGGTCGGTCGACGCCCACAAGCTCCTGAACGTCAGCTACGACTCGGGTATCGCGATCTGCAGGCATCCAGATGCTCACCGGGCGGCCATGGGTGTGAACGCCTCCTATCTCCCAAAGGCGGGCGGTGAGGCACGATATCCGGCGGACTGGAACCCAGAGTTCTCCCGGCGACCGAGAGGGGTTGCTGTCTATGCCACGCTCCGGTCCCTCGGCCGATCCGGGGTTGCCGACTTGGTGAGTCGGCTGTGTCTCCTGGCCGCGCGGTTCTCCGACCGATTGGCTGCGAGCGGTCGAGCCGAAGTGATGAACGATGTGGTCTTCAACCAGGTATTGATACGGTGGCTCGCCGACGACGGGGACCACGACGCGCTGACCGATCACGTCATCTCGTGCATTCAGGCCGATGGCACGGCGTACTTCGGAGGAACCACATGGAACGGGATGCGCCTCATGCGAATCTCCGTAGCGGACCGGGCGACCGACGAGGAGGACGTCGATCGAGCCGTCGAAGCGCTCATCCGCTGTGCTGGTTGACCGTTACCGGAGACACGATCTCGACTAGTGATCGAGTCCGGGCCCTTCGTTCGATCCAGTGCAGTCGGGGGTAGGGTGGTGCGCCGGAATAGCTGCGGTGCCGAGGCCGCGGTCCGCCCCTGATTGAGAGTTCGAATGATCGTGAACGACCAGCGATACCTCGATCAGCTTCGTGCTGTGGCAACGGTGCTCTGGGTGATTGTCGTGCTGATGTACGTGGCGATCGCTGTCACGGGCTTCCGTGTCTGGGTGCAGGGCTTCGACGATCAGGCCCTCACCTGGGCCGTCGACGCAGAGGTGGATCCCCTGGTGAGTGTCGCAAAGGCGGCGTCGTTCATCGGAAGCTCCGTCATCATGGTTCCGTTCATGATCCTGGTGGCCGGGTATCTGCTCTGGAAGAAGCGGATGACGGCAACGGTGTTCTGGGTCTCCGCTCTCGCCGTCTCGGCGGCGCTCACCTGGATCTCCAAGTTCGCGTACGCCAGGCCGAGACCGCCCATGGCGCTGGTCCAGACCCACGGATACTCGTTCCCCTCAGGGCACGCCGACACGGCAGCGACCGTTGCAGTGGGCATCGTGCTCCTGCTGGCTATCCGTGGATCCCGGCATTGGTACTGGTGGGCTCTCGCCGTCGCGTACATCGTCACGATCTCTTGGAGCAGGATCTATCTGCACGCCCATTGGTTCTCGGATGTGCTCGCAGGGGCAGCCCTCGGTGCCGCGGTCGTGATCGCAGGGCTCCTGATCATTCTGTCACTCGAACGACGCGACAGATTGCCGATCCAAGATCACCCGGACGAAGCGACGTAGGGGCCATCGCTCCTCGTGGGCACGAGACGGAAGTTGGCCTATCTGACGTCGGTGGGTAGGTGGACGTCCCTACTGGCCTTTGTAGTCCTGAACCGTGTCTTCGAGGACCTCGAGCTCAACGTCTGCAGACGCCAGGATTTCCGGGGTGTCGCTGCCAGCGTGATATCGGTGGCGAGCGACCACCCGGGCAACGCCGCTGCTGGCAATGAGCATGGCGCAGACACGGCACGGTTCCATCGAGCAGTAGATCGTCGTCCCTTCGAGCGGTAGGCCATAGCGAGCGGCCTGGACGATGGCGTTCTGCTCCGCGTGGACAGTCCGGACACAGTGCTGGCGGACGGTCCCGTCGTCATCCATGACCTTCTTCAGGTCGTGGCCGACTTCGTCACAGTGGGGCATGCCCGAAGGCGACCCGACATAGCC
>JGI24024J18818_10001302_pt1 | contig 10199 bp, 6 predicted proteins | sample Cruoilmetagenom2_FD_18818 | JGI IMG/M metagenome (IMG submission 18818) | reverse complement strand
AGAAAAAAATCAAGAAGTAAATCATTTAATTCCTAAATATGTAGTGCTTAAATCTCTGACAACACAGATAATGCCTGCATCATACGATCCTGTAAATATAAAGGATCTTCTATTACGCGTAAAAGATGTTAAATTAAATACGCAAAAACTCATAGTTGAAAATGGTTATGTGGATCTGAATGGAACAACAAACCTTTCCAATATCAGCTATTCTGGAAAAATTAAAGATAATCAAATTTCAGGTCCTGTTGTACTTAGTCCAAACGAAGAACTCTTCACACTCTATAAACTGCCTGTACGCAAAGAGGCTATAGGTGACATCATTATTGATATTAATGCCAGTAAAGAGCATGTGGTAGCAGATATTAAGGCAAAAGCAAAACAACTGTTAATTGTTGAGAAATCTGACAATAATAACAGTGATGTAAACGCAAGCAAAGCATTTAATGTTGATATTGACTCTCTGCTAAGTCATGTGGTGTATACCATAGCAGACAACACAATGGTTGCTAATACTAAAATAATGATAACAACACCCTATGCAAAAGATATCTCTGTCACGAATAAATTCCTGATGGATAACAATATGAGTTACTCTGGAGAGATCAAGGCAGCGCAATTAATTGGAATAGATGCAAAATTGGTAAAACCTTTAAATCATTTCAATGTCAAATACTCTGGTGATCTGAAAAGTGTCAAAACAGATATCTCTTCTGATGGATTAAAAGGAAATTTCATTTCATCTGACTTCAAAAAAGGTCATTTTCATTTAGAAACAACAGAAGCGATCCATGTAGGTAAAATGGTTGCCCTTCCTGGTGAACTGAATGGAACAAAAGTAAATGTTGTAGTAGATGTACCTTTGGACTTTGAAAAAATTACTCCTGTTACAGCAAAAGCAAAGATTACTTCAAACATTTCGAATATTGATGCAGATATAACTTATGGTGAAACATTAGAGGCTAAGATCACATCTAATATACCTCAAGGTTCTCTTTTAAAAAACTTTGATAAAAATGTAAAATGGAATGCAATCTTTCCACTTGTTATCAATGCTGATCTAGGTAAAAAAGATGCAACCATAAAATTAAAATCTAAAGAACTCTCTTCGGATATTAAATATATGTTAGATAACGGACAAGTTGATGGCACGATCAGACTGGCAGGGTTGGTGACTAATGTGAAAGGGATCGCAGATGAAAATATTACTATCAATAGTAATGTTGACTCTATAAAGTCTCTCATGTCATCTGTACAATCTTTCTATACTCTGGAAGGTTTACCTCCGGTTGAGGGTGCGTTAAATCTTTCTATGGATGTTACAGAAATGAAGCAAGTTGATCTTACACTGACTTCTCCAAAAATAATCTATCGATCTGATCGAAAAACAGATCATATTATCAATGATGTGAAAGTTATTTTAAATGCAGATAAGTCACAATTAGTATTAAAATCTTATCAAGTAACTTATAATAAAATGAAATTTTTTGCAACAAAACCTTCAACAGTTGCGTTTAAAGATACTACTGTGACCATATCACCTCTTTGGCTCAATGATGAGCTCAAAGTAGTAGGTGAATATAACCTTAAAACCAAACAAGGTAAAGTTGATACACAAGCTGATAAATTGCATTTTGCACATGAGATCATAGACTTAGATAGTAATATAGATATCAAAACAGTTTTGGATGCCAATAAGACATCTGTAAATGGTAAAGTGATTCTTTTAGGTGGAAATATACATTATGACCTGGGAGCAAAAACATATCCTTCAGACAGTGATATTATTATTGTCCAAGAGATGAAAAAAGAGGAAGTAAGTCCATTTATGGATAATCTTAGTATGCTTATAGATGTTACAACAAAAAAGCCGCTTATCTACAAACAAGGTCCTATAGATATTCAGGCGAAAGTAGATTTAGATATTCACAAAGCTGAACATTCTGAACTAACGGTTTTGGGTGAAGTCGTCATAGTTAAAGGTGGTAGTTATACTTTTGAAGGTAAAAAGTTTGTACTGGATAAAAGTAACATATATTTCACAGGTAATCCAAATAAACCTCTTCTTGATATGTCTGTCAAATATAAGTCTTTAAACCATCTTATAACTATTGGTATTTCAGGTACACCTGCTATGCCAAATATTGTCTTTTCTTCTGTACCTAGTCTAAATAAAGAGCAAATACTCTCCATAATTTTATTTGATTCTGAAGCGGGAGCAGGGACAAACTCTGGTGAAGATATGATGAAAATGATGGGTGGTGCCATGGCTAAGTCAGCTCTCTCAGATATGGGTATAAAACTTGACCATCTTGCAATTGGTTCTGAGGGCAGTGTAGAAGTGGGTAAAAAAATTACTGATGAAATTACGTTTATTTATGTTAACGATGAAATACCGCAGGTAAGAGTTAAATATCAACATAGTCCTCATTGGGAAAGTGTGATAAGTGCTGATGAACAGTCAGAGGCTTATGATATTGTCTATAAGAGAGATTTCAGTGAGGATGATATTATTATATTTGGAAAATAGATCTTAGAGGTGCCCATAATTCTTTTTAAGTTTTATCCTAGTATAATCAATAGAATCCTAATGAATATCTAGGTTATTCAGGGGGTTTAATTTAGGTAACAAATATTGAAAAAGCTAAACTTGTTGTGAAGCAAGGACAGAAAGTTATGGGTCTTTAGTAATAAAGACCGCCAGACTACACAATGAAGTATACCTCTTCTTCAGATAGTAAAGTTCTGCTTTTTTTAGTTTTTTTAAAAAATAAAGAAGTTTAAGATGGTAAAAATTGTATTTAAATTCTCTTTATCGTATAGAAATATCAATAACACTTTTTCATAGTGAAAAGTAAAGGGTTGACATGAAGATATTAAAGAATAAAATGATACTTCAACTATCCATTATTGTAGTGATAGTGGCTTTGGGGATTGTATCTTATTATACATATCTCTCCTATCAGAAATATATCACTGTGCAAAACAGTACAAAAATTTCTTCCTTTTTAACTAAACTGGAGTCTGCTCTTTATAAGATAGAATCTGAGAGAATCAACAGTGCTGTTTATCTAGCAAGACCAAGAAAAAGTAACCTTGATAAACTTAAAGAGACAAGAGTTTCGGCTGATCTTACTTTGACCAAATTAGAGAAATTTCTAAGACACAATAGTGAGTATTCAATCTATACTAAACAGATCAAGCTGATTGCTGTAGCGCTCAAGCATGTGAGAAAAGATGTAGATGATGTAAGTGCTGATTATAGAAATATTTTTTTTCACGTTTACCATAATAAGGTTTTTGGGTCATTTTTAGAGATATTAAAAGATATTTCCATCGATCAAAGATCAGAGGTAATGGAACGTTATCTATCTATGTATGTGAAGTACACAGAGCTTAGAGAGAACAGTGTATTGGAGAATACAGGTATCTACTTTGTTTTACTCGGATCAAGAAAGATGAGTGATACAGATATTGCACTTTGGAAGCAAATTATAGGTAAAGATATCTTACCTCAGTTTAATACATTACCAGATAGTAATGTAGCTTTAAAACTTAAAGCACTGCTTTCAGTAGAAGAATTTAATACTATCATTTCAGAAGAACGAGATATGATCTTGCATGAAGCAAGAAAAGGAGAGTACTCGGTTTCTGTTATCGGATGGCAAAATCAGATAAACAAAAAGATGGACTATTTGACCCAAGTACAGTCACTACTGCATACCGAGATACAAAAAATAGAACAAGCGTATATATCATCAAGTAGAATGGTCATGATAGGGTATGTAGTGGGAGCATTTCTACTACTACTTCTTTTACTTAAATTTTTGAATATCTATTATAGGATAGATAAAGATAAGCAGATATCCAAAGATACTTTAAAAGATATAAAGTTGATCTTTAATCAAAATCAACAAAAAGAGATTACAAGATTGATTGAAGATGGGAAGGCTGATCATATTTATAAGTTCTTAATCCAAGCTATTAAAGATGCGAATCAGACAAAAGACCTTTTCCTTGCGAATATGTCTCATGAAATACGTACCCCTCTCAACGGTATCGTTGGATTTACGAATTTACTGAAAGAGACTGACGATAAAGAGGAACAAGCAGAATTCATCTCCGTGATAGAAAAGAGTTCTGCAAATCTTTTGACAATTGTAAATGATATTCTTGATCTTTCTAAAATAAAAGCACAGAAGATAGAGCTGGAGAGTATAGAGTTTGATCCTGTAGATAGCTTTGAAGCTGCTGTTGAGTCATATGCTGCTAAGGCTGCAGAAGAGAATATTGACTTTAACATTTTTTTAGATCCCCAGCTACCCACATTACTTATAGGTGATCCTACAAAGATATCTCAAATAATTGTAAACCTTGTGAGTAATGCGATTAAGTTTACTTCCAAAAATGGTGAGGTAAATGTAAATATTGAGAAGCTTTTTGAGAATGCAGAGAAAGTAGAAGTCAAATTTGAAGTTTCGGATACGGGAATTGGTATCACTAAGGAGCAAAAAGAGAATATATTTGAAGCCTTCTCCCAAGCAGATATAAGTACCAGTAGAAAGTATGGCGGTACAGGTCTAGGGTTATCGATTGCAGGTAAGTTTATTGAACTTATGGGTGGAAAATTGAATATTTGGAGTGTTAAAGATGAAGGATCTACTTTTTACTTTACTCTGACATTTATGAAGCCTGAAACAGCCAGAAGAAGAGAGGTAGTTGATATGAGTTTGTACTCTGTTGGTATTCTCAACCCACATATAGATACAAAATATTATATCAATAAGAATCTTAAATCATATATTGCTTATACCGGAGCAAAAATAAAGCATTATACGAATGAATCCTTGTTAGCATTAAGAGATAGTTCAGAACTTCCTGATATCCTTTTTATTGACCATAAATTCCGCCAAAGAGGGGATGAAATTAAGCAGTTCTTAGACCTTGACACAAAGATAGTGCTGATGTCAACAGGAGAGCAAAAGAGAAATTTAAAGCGATACAAATCACATATAGACAGGATACTCTATAAGCCGATAAACTTTACAAAAACACTTAAAGCACTTAGTGATCAAGAGGATATTTCAGAGACTGAGAAAAAAATCACCTTTGAAAATGTACATGTATTGGTTGCAGAAGATAATCTCATTAACCAAAAATTGATACTCAATGTACTTAATAGACTTGGTGTAGAGGTAAGTATCGCAAATAATGGACAAGAAGCCCTTGAACTACGTATGAAAAATGAGTATGATATGATATTTATGGATATTGAAATGCCTGTCATGGGCGGCATGGAAGCGACCGGAAATATCTTGAGTTATGAAAGAGACCACAATAAAACACATACACCTATCGTTGCGTTAACAGCAAATGCAGTTACTGGTGATAGAGAGAAGTATATAGGTGCAGGTATGGATAGATATCTCTCAAAACCTATAGAGTTAGAAGAATTAAATGTACTTCTGCAAGAGTATTTTGAAGATAGAATCATGGAGAATGAAGCCTAAAAGCATCTAATATTTTGACAGGTGTACTTTTAAGGGAGTCCCTTATGAAAGCCTCTCTTTAAAATCTTCATAACCAAATTCTCGTACTACATCTATATCTCCATTGAGTCTTTGGATCGCAATACTTGGAAGTTGAATTCCGTTAAAAGTAGTGGCTTTTACCATAGTATAGTGCATCTGGTCTTTGAAGATTATCTTCTCCCCTATGTGTAATGGAACATCAAAACTATAATCACCCATAATGTCACCAGCTAAACAGGTATTGCCTGCAAGACGATAGGTATAAGCTTTTTCTCTCGCTGCTCCTGCATCACGTACTTCAGCTCTGTAAGGCATGATGATAGTGTCAGGCATATGTGCTTCTGCAGATGAGTCTAAAATAGCGATATCCATTCCATTATGTACGATGTCAAGTACTGTGGTGATCAACGTACCTGTTTCCCAACCTATAGCTTCTCCCGGTTCAAGATAAACTTCTACATTATGTTTTTCTTTAAAGTTATTAATAAGAGAAATGAGTTTCTCTACATCATACCCTTTACGTGTGATATGGTGTCCTCCCCCAAAGTTGATCCATTTCATTTGGGGAATATATGAACTAAATTTTTCTTCAAAGTTCTTAAGTACATTTTCGAGGGCAGCACTGTCTTGTTCACAAAGTGCATGAAAGTGTAAACCGTCACATTGTTCTAAAATAGATTCATCAAAATTGGCTTGGGTTGTACCTAGTCTGGAGTTGAGTCCGCAAGGGTTGTATATCTCTTTAGGTGACTCCGAGTATTCCGGGTTTAGGCGTAATCCAAGGGAAAGGTTTGGATTTATATCTTTGGCTTGTGTTGCAAATCGTTTAAATTGTGCGGGGGAATTAAAAACCAAATGATGGGAGATCTGTGCTATCTCTTCAAGCTCCTCTTCTTTAAAAGCGGGGGAGTATGTATGTACTTCTTTAGAAAATGTTTCATGGGCTAGTTTTGCTTCATGTAGTCCACTGGCACAACAGCCGTCAAGATAAGGCTTAAGTAGTGGAAAACTTTTCCATAAAGCATAACCCTTGAGTGCCAGGAGAACTTTTGCACCTGTCTTGTTTTTTATCTCTTCTATCAGTTCAAGATTTTTTTTAAGTAAAGTTTCCTCAAGTAACCAACAGGGAGACGGTAAATTTTTTCTATTTATGTGATTCATAAGAAATTATAGCAATAGAAGCTAAAATATTTTGATATAATCATATTTAAGAGTATAGTACAAATTTTTTTAAGAGGGGGAATACTATGGGATTAAGAGAAAATGAACTGCAAAAAGATCACATAAGGTTTGATGCAAATGATATCTCATTGGCAGCTAAACTGGTAGATGCACTTGGAACTACAATTGATATTATGTATTATCTTATGGAGCGTGGAGAGGAACGGGCTTTTGTTGTTATGCTTATAACGGGACAAAGCATAGATCTGAAAACATTATTGATAAAAGAGAAACGTAATACTGATATATTGTTTGAGATTGATAAAGAAGCGTCTTTGTATGCCATTATTTGTCAAGATACTAAAATAGATGGAGGATATCATTTTGCAGATAGAGTGGTTCGTAATATGATATCACATAAAAGTGAAGATATCTATTGTACACAACTGGAAGTAAGAACAACAGCACATAATATAAAATATGTGGTTTTTAAACTTATTGAAACATACATAAAAGCGAAACAAGATAAAAAGCAGAGTGAGATTGTTTTTAGAACGCTTCATTAGTATGGTTTAAGCCATATTAAGGTAAAATCGCGTCCAAATAATACCTTGCAAGCATGTTAGGTAAAACAGATTAAGGATCATCCAAAATGAAAAGAACGTTTCAACCCCATAACACACCAAGAAAAAGAACACACGGATTTAGAACAAGAATGAAAACTAAAAATGGTAGAAAAGTGATCTCTGCAAGAAGAGCTAAAGGTAGAAAAAGATTAGCAGTATAAAAGACTAGCAACATCAAAGATTAGTGGATAAAAACCATCAGTCATATAAAACATTTTACTAGGATTAAAACCAGTAAAGAGTTCAACGGAGTGTATCATCGCTCCTCTAAAACATGGCATACACCTTATTTTGTACTTTTCTATAAAAAGAGTTCAGAGTACAAAGTAGGTTTTGTAGCCAGTAAAAAAATAGGAAATGCAGTTCACCGAAATAGAGCAAAGCGTTTGCTTAGAGCACATTTCATCGAAAATATTGACCTTTTATCTGAAGGGTCTTATGTCTTGGTTGCAAAACCGGCTCTTTTAAACGAAAGCTTTTTAGAGACTCGTAAATCATATCTTCATGCACTTAAAAAGTGCGCTGCATTCGCTAAAGACCTCTAAAATTAGAGCTTTTCTTAGCACAATTTAACACATATAACACTATACTATCGACGATATATAATAAAGGTATAATTTTGGAACAACAAGATTTAAACAAACGACTTATTCTCGCACTCGTGCTCTCTTTCTTTGTATTTGTAGGCTACGGTTATTTTTTTCCCCAACAACAAGCAGTACAAAATGTAGAACCAACAGCAAAAACTAAGACTGGTACAGCACATCAAACACCTACAGCTACTACAACATCACCAAGCAGCAGTGCAGCAGCACCTTCAACAACACAACAAGCCTCTAATGCACCTGTAGTTGTATCAAGTACAACAGTACTTGCTGTAGTAACATCTGATACGTTTAAAATGAGTATTGATGAACTGGGACGTATTGTTCAGTTTGAACTTTTAGAAGAGAAGTATAGAGACGACGAGGGTAAAAACCTTCAGATACTGGGTGCAAATAAAGTGAAGCCTTTGGAAGTAAGATTTTCTGATGTAAAATTAAATGACGAAGCATTTAAAATACCTTATACCAATAGCGGAAGCACAACAGTTAATGTATCATCTGGTGCACAGACTATTACATTGACTCAGAAGCTTTCATCACTTACTGTGACTAAGAAGATAACAGTACAACCAAATGGTGCATATAGCATTGATGTCTCTACGTCAACAGCATCAGCATACTTTATGACTCCAGGTCACAGACCAATGGCAGATGACTCTATGTATATGCTTGTAAGAGGTGCTTTGGTGAAGGGTGCCGATGATATTATCACTACTATAGAAGATGGTGATGCTGAAGGTCATGAGACAGTTAAAAATGCAAAGATCGCTTCAGCCTTTGACAGATATGTTGCTTCAATGTTCTATGATTTTGACAAAGGGATGAATGTCTCTATCTTGAAAGAGGGAGAGGGAGATCCTCTTATCTTTGTAGAAGGAAGTCAAAACTTACAACTAGGTGGATATATCGGACCTAAAGAGTATCATATACTTGATGCTATCAATCCGGAGCTTACAGATGCTATAGAATTTGGTTGGTTTACATTCCTCTCAAGACCTTTCTTTAAGGTACTTCTATGGATCCAGGGTATGGTTGGCAACTGGGGATGGACGATCATCCTCTTTACTTTACTTGTAAAACTTATACTTTTCCCTCTTTCTTATAAGGGAATGATGTCTATGCAAAAGCTTAAAGACTTAGCACCTAAGATGAAAGAGCTTAAAGAGAAGCATAAAGGTGATCCTGCAAAACTCAATGCACAGATGATGGAAATGTATAAGAAAAACGGTGCAAACCCAATGGGTGGTTGTTTGCCTATGTTGCTTCAGATCCCGGTTTTCTTTGCACTTTACCGTGTACTTTTAAATGCAGATGAGCTTCAAGGTTCTTCATGGTTATCTTTCTGGATCACCGATCTTTCTGCAGCTGATCCTTACTATATCTTACCTGTCTTAATGGGTGCATCTATGTGGTTTCAACAAAAGATCACACCAAACAACTTTACGGATCCAATGCAAGAGAAGATATTCCAGTTTTTCCCTCTGATCATGGCTCTTATGTTTATCATTATGCCTTTCCCGTCAGGACTGGTACTTTACTGGGTTGTGAACAATATCTTTACTATCGGGCAACAGTATGTGATCAACAATGCGTATGCTAAACATAAAGCAGCTGCAGTTGCAGCACACCATAAAGAAAAGGAATAGTCATGAAAAAGGTTGAAGCACCTACACTTGAAGAAGCGTACGAAAAGGCTGCAACACAATTGGCATGTTCTATTACTGATCTTGAGTATGAAGTAGTTCAGTATCCTTCAAAAGGTATTTTAGGTTTTTTAAAGAAAAAAGCTATCATTGTTGCAACATGTAAAAGCAGTTTTAAACAAGAAGAAAAAGCAAAAGTAAAAATTAAAAAAGAAGATATCGCCCCTCTCATAAGTGAAGAAGAGAGTGTTGCCTCTGAAATCCTAACAACGGTTAAACAAGAAGCACTCAAAGAAGAATCAGACAGCCTAGACACTCTGCAGGTAAACAGTGAAAAGGATGCTGTCTTAGATAGTTTCTTTGAAACAAACAGTGATGAGAGTGAAGAAGAAGTTGAAGAAGAGAATGTTGTTTATGATGAGTTGGCACTTGTGATAGAAGATCAACTCAAAGAACTACTTTCTCACTCATGTTTTGAGATAGATGTGGTTGAAGTAGATGTAAGAGATGATACAGCGCTTATATTTATAGATGGTGACGACGCTGCACTCCTTATAGGAAAAGAGGGTTATCGTTATAATGCACTCTCTTATATGTTATTTAACTGGTTGCATACAAAATATGAACTCTTTA
>JGI24024J18818_10001301_pt1 | contig 10200 bp, 8 predicted proteins | sample Cruoilmetagenom2_FD_18818 | JGI IMG/M metagenome (IMG submission 18818) | reverse complement strand
TAGTGAAACTTCCTAAATATGAGAACTGGCAATATTATAATGAATGGCTACCAATGAATATTGAGCGTATTTGGGCTTTTTATCATATGGGTTGGTAGTTCAGTTTTGATGAAAAACTACTGCCAACAATGTTAACCTCAATACAAAATAGAAAGTTAGAAATAAAAATAGTAAACAATGAAAAAATTATTACTTTTTTATTTGTCTTAGTTATCGCAAGTACCACTATACTTAGAGCTCAGGATAAGGATATTGATACACTTTTCAATGAATCGAAAAATACGCTTACGGCTGTACCATTAATCATTAATAATCCGGCAATCAAAACAGGATTTGGTGCTATGGGGATATATTTCTTTAAGTTCAATAAAGAAGATGAGATTTCTCCACCATCCACTGTAAGAGTTTCAGGTTTATATTCTACAAATAAAAGTTACTATGCTTCTATAATGACTCGATTATTCTGGAGTGAAGATAAAAATCGTGTAAATTTTGCTACGGGAATATCTAATATTAACAATGATTTTTTATACGATATAGATGAAGAAGATATTCGACTGGTTTATACAGAGAATAGAAAATTTATCACTTTTGACTATAGTAGAAAACTAATAGGTGAATTTTATATTGGAGCTATGTATCTCGGCACAAAAACCAGCTACGCATTTGATAATGGTACAGAAGAAGAAAATGATTTTGCTGAAGATTTCTTTGAAAAGAATGGAATTACTGACAATTTTGTTTCAAGTATAGGGTTAAACTTCTCCATGGATACCAGAGATTATGTGTATTACCCTACCACTGGGCTTATGTTTAGTATAAGACCAAAGTTTAATACCGAATGGTTGGGTAGCGATAACAATTATACGGACACCGATTTTGAAGCAGCTTATTTCATTCCATTGGCAACTAATCAAGTACTTGCTTTTGGACTCGGTGGAGGTTTCGCAACGGGAGATGTTCCATTTGACGGATATCAAAATTATGGTATAAGAAACAATCTACGAGGCTATCAGGCAGGAAAATACAAAGGGAAATATATGATAGCCGGACAAGCAGAATACCGCTGGAGGTTTTATAAGCGGTGGGGAGCTGTCGCATTCGCAGGTGTTGGGTCTATTTGGGGAAATGAGAATGAGAATGAAGCTTTTGAAGAAAAACTATTGCCAGCTGCCGGTATGGGTATGCGGTTTATGATATCAAGAGAGAAACGCATCAATTTGCGTTTGGATTACGCAGTTGGAGTAGATGGAAATCAAGGCTTATATTTTGGAGTAATGGAANCATTTTAAATAAAAAACATAAATATAATCAATACGATGATATTATGAAGAAAATATTGTTGATGTTATTATTAATTATTTCGAATTGTTGGGTTGTTTTTTCTCAAGATAATTATCGAATAGAGAATTTTGGTAACCGTTCATTACTTTTAAGTGGTAATGTTACCGGAAGTGTTGAAGATTTAGGATTAACTTATTATAATCCTGCACGACTAGCATTAATAGAAAACCCCACCTTTAGTATAAATGCTAAAGCCTATGAGTTTAACTCAATAACATTAAAAAATACTGTTGATGTAAAAGACAAATTAAGTTCGTCAAAGTTTAACGGAGTGCCTAGTATGGTAGCTGGTACTTTTAAAATAAAATCACTGGAAGATCATTCTTTTGCATATTCAGTAATTACAAAGGTAAGATCAAATATATCTTTAAACTATTCAACTGACCTAGTAAGTGGTGATATTTTAGAGGATATGGAAGGGCTTGAAGATTTTGTTTCAAAGATTAATTTAAAAAGTGAGCTTAAAGACGAGTGGTTTGGACTTACATGGTCAAAGGCATTTTCGGAAAAATTCAGTATCGGTGTTTCAAATTTTTTTTCTATATATAATCATAAAGGAAGTAATATTTTAGATTATAATATTAGTCATTCTGAAGGGGAGGTTGTCACTTATAATAAGGAAGTTGGTTTTGAACAATCATCGTATGGGATGTTTTGGAAGATAGGATTGGCATGGATATATCCTAAAGTTGAGTTTGGCTTAAATATAACACCTCCTTATATAGATTTTTACAGTGAAGGAAAAATAAGATATAGCGAATTTCTTGCAGGAACGGGTTCAGGATCTGATATATTTACCTACGCCAATCTAAAGGATTTGAAGGCAAAAAGAAAAGTGCCGTTTGGTATTGATATTGGGGCGGGAATTCCAATTAGAAAAAGTAAATTACACGTGAATTTAGATTGGCACAATAAAGTGTCTTCTTACAATCGTATTGTAATTCCAGAAATAGCATCAGAAAAAGAAGAGCCGCTACAGTTAGAATTTGTAGAAAAACGAAGATCGGTTTTTAATTATGGTTTAGGTGCAGAAGTTTATATTAGTCCAAAATTAGATGGATATTTGAGTTTTTCTTCAGATTATTCATCTGCTCTTGACAATTCTAATATTTTTGATATAGGAGACAAAGAAGATCAAGAATTGAATTTTAAGCTAGATTATTATCATTTTGGATTTGGAATTAATTTAAATCTAAGTTGGTCGGATATGATCTTAGGATCAACGTATTCCTTTGGGAGTTCATCATTTGATAAACCTGATGATACAATACCTGAAAATGGAAATGATATTAATATTGACCAAGAGCCTGCATCCATAATATTATCTCGTTGGCGTTTTATTGTTGGAATTGAAATCCCAATATTGAGTAAAAAACTGGAAGAAATCAAATAACTTTATTTAATTTAGACAAGACTAATAAAATTTTTATATTTGTAAAAAAATTATGTTTTCACAAGCTGAAGAGAATTATATAAAGTCTATCTACGCTTTAGAATTAGAATTTCAAAACAATGTATCGACTAATTTGATTGCTAATAAGATGCAAACAAAACCATCTTCAGTAACCGATATGTTAAAAAAATTAGCAAAGAAAAATTTAGTTGTTTATAAAAAATATCAAGGGGTTCATTTAACCGAAGAAGGAAAAAAAGTTGCTTTAAAAGTAATTCGAAAACATCGTTTATGGGAATATTTTTTAGTTAAGGAATTAAAATTTAAGTGGGATGAAGTGCATGAAATTGCCGAACAATTAGAGCATGTAAAATCAGAAGTACTTATTGATAAATTAGAATCATTTTTAAAGTATCCTAAATTTGATCCTCATGGAGACCCAATTCCTGATAAAGATGGAAAAATAATGATTACCAAAACGGTTAATCTTTTGAAATTAAAAGTTGGTCAAAAAGGAGTTTTAGATAATTTAAAAGATTCGTCAGATGAATTTTTAAAATATTTAACTAAAAAAAATCTAGCTCTAAGAGATAAAATAAAAGTGATTGATATTGAGCCTTTTGACAACTCTATTCACCTAGAAACTAAAACTCATCATATCGTGGTTTCAAAAAAAGTTGCCGAAAATTTAAATATAAAAATATAGACATGTCGTATAATCCGCTAATAGCTTTATTTATATTTTTAATACTTTCTGTATTTATTTATTTGCTATTTAGACCAGCTAAAGGATGGTTTTGGATTGTAAGAAACAATTATAAAGTAAATGAAAAGACAGTTATTGAAGACGTATTAAAACAATTATACCATTATGAAAACTCTGGAAAAGATGCGAATATAAATAATTTAACAAATGCGTTGAAATTTAATGATGATGCTATTATTAGTGCCATTAACAAAATGACCGTTAATGAATTGATACAATTTGAAGGAGATTTTTTAAAATTAACAAATTCAGGAAGAGATTATGCTCTTCGAATTGTAAGAGTACATAGGTTATGGGAAAAATATTTGGCAGAAAAAACAGGTTTTGATAAAATGGAATGGCACAGTAGAGCTGAGGAAATGGAACATAAATTGAATGATGAAGAAACAGATATATTAGCATCTCATTTAGGAAACCCTGTATTTGATCCACATGGAGACCCAATCCCAACAAGTCATGGAAAAATTGCAATTGTAAATGGTGTACCCTTATCTTCATTGGCTGAAAGCACTATTGGAAAAATAACACATATTGAAGATGAACCCGATGTTATTTACAAACAAATTCTTGCAGAAAACATCCATATTGGTTCACAAATAAGGGTGGTTGAGAACAATACGAAAAGAATAGTTTTTTATTCGGAGGGTGAAGAGTTTAAATTGGCGCCAATTGTTGCTTCAAATATAACCATAGAGCTTCTTGAAAAAGACGTAANAATTGAAGAAAACAAAGTTCGGTTATCTAGCTTACAAGAAGAAGANATNGCTAAAATTGTTGGAATTTCTAAAGAATGTAGAGGAGAAAATAGAAGAAGATTATTGGACTTAGGTTTTGTTAAGGGTACCGAAATTAGTATTGACCTTTTAAGTCCTTTAGAAAATCCAAAGGCTTATCTAGTAAAAGGAACTAGCATAGCTTTACGAAATGATCAAGCATCAAAAATTTTAATTCAAAAATCTTAAGTAATGAGTGATAAAGCAAATAGCGCCTGCGAAACATGTTCTCATTTTAATGCAGATGGACTGAAAAAATTAGGTGTAAACACGGATAGTTTTGACTTTGTTGTTGCTTTAGCAGGAAATCCAAATACTGGAAAAAGTACTGTTTTCAATGCCTTAACAGGTTTGCGTCAGCACACTGGAAATTGGCCTGGAAAAACCGTTGTTCGAGCTGAAGGAGCTTTTGAATACAATAGCCAAAAATATAAACTAGTTGATCTACCTGGAACGTATTCCTTACTTTCTACCTCACAAGATGAAGAAGTGGCTCGTAATTTTATTCTTTTCGGAAAACCAGATGTTACGGTTATTGTAGTTGATGCAAGTAGATTGGAAAGAAACTTGAACTTAGTTTTACAGATTTTGGAAATTACGGATAAAGCTGTTTTATGTTTGAATTTAATGGATGAAGCTAAGCGAAATAATATTGAAATTGATGAACGAACACTTGCACGTGATTTAGGAATTCCAGTTGTACCAACAAGTGCGAGATTTAATGAAGGAATACCTGACCTTATTCAAACCATTAGTGAAGTAGCTAGTGGAAAAATTATTTGCAAACCACATCGTATAAAAAATGTACCGGTTAACATTCAAAAAGCAGTTGATACTTTAAGTGAAGAGATTGAAAATCAATATCCTAATTTATCAAATAGTCGTTGGATAGCATTTCGATTGTTAGAGGGAGACAACAAAATTATTAAAGCATTAAAAGCTGGAGAATTCGTTTAAAATGGCAGATAGTTCAATAGATAAAATAATAGATCTTTCAAAAGATTTAAGATGGCAAATAGGTGATGATTTTCATGATAATTTAGCCGAAGGAATTTATGCCGATGCATCGGAAATAGCCACTTCTTCAGTTCGTATAGATAATCAAAATAAACAATTTAGATTAGATCGTAAAATTGATAAGATCGTTACAAGTAAAACTTGGGGGTTTCCTATCATGTTTTTAATTTTAGGTGTAATTCTTTGGTTAACTATTGAAGGAGCAAATTATCCATCAGCAATGTTAGCAGATTTACTGTTAGGAAATCTTCACCCATTTTTAAAAGGATTAGCAGCCAGTATTGGTATGCCTTGGTGGTTAGATGGTTTTTTAATTGATGGCGTTTATTTGGCAGTAGCTTGGGTAATAGCAGTAATGTTACCACCAATGGCTATATTTTTTCCAATGTTTACTTTATTAGAAGATTTCGGTTATTTACCAAGAGTAGCTTTTAATATGGATGAATTGTTCAGAAAATCAGGCGCTCATGGAAAACAAGCTTTAACCATGAGTATGGGTTTTGGTTGTAATGCAGCAGGAGTTGTTGCTACACGAATTATTGACAGCCCTAGAGAGAGATTGATAGCAATTATTACTAATAATTTTTCGTTATGCAATGGTCGTTGGCCAACACAAATACTAATTGCAACAATTTTTATTGGCGCAGTAGTACCAGCATCTTTTTCGGGTATTGCCTCATTATCTGCCGTAATTAGTATTGCAGTGTTAGGTATATTTTTTATGTTTCTAGTATCTTGGTCATTATCAAAAACAGTACTAAAAGGTGAAGTTTCTACTTTCAATTTAGAATTACCACCATACCGTCCACCAAGATTTTGGAAAACAATATATACTTCATTAATTGATAGAACTTTAATTGTTTTATGGCGAGCTATTTTATTTGCTGCTCCTGCAGGAGCTGTCATCTGGTTGATATCAAATATTTATATTGGAAATGAAAGTATTGCGGCTTGGACGATTAATTCATTAGATGGTTTTGGTTTTCTTTTGGGCCTTAACGGAGTTATTTTACTGGCATACATTGTGGCAATTCCGGCAAATGAAATAGTTATTCCTACCATTCTAATGCTTACCGTTTTGGTTACTGGAATTTCTGGAGGAGAAGGGGCAGGAGTGATGTTTGAATTAGATTCAATAAATGCAACTTCGGATATTTTAAAAGCGGGAGGATGGACCTTGCTTACCGCGATTAATCTTATGTTATTCAGTTTATTACACAATCCGTGTAGCACAACTATCTATACCATTTATAAAGAAACCAAAAGTTTAAAATGGACAGTTGTTGCTTCAATTTTACCTGTAATTATGGGATTTGTTGTAACTTTTTTGGTAGCTCAAGTTTGGAGGATTTTTGTAAATTAATTTTACCTACTCGGCTAAATCAATTCGACAAAAACATTTTCGGCAAATTTTCTTGAAACATTTTCAGTTTTATTATCAAAAGAAATTAGCATAGAATGATCAAAATCTCTAATCTCTAAAATTTTAATTTCACTACTCAATGCCAAGCCAATTTGCGTTACATATTTTAAAAATTTAGCCGAATTGTCTTTAACCGATACCAGCGTACAAGCTTGACTCTCTTTCACTTCAGAAAGAGTAATTTTATAAGTTTTAGTATATCTACCGTCTTCTTTGGGTATAACATCCCCATGAGGATCATGTGTTGGATAATTTAAAAATTTATCTAATTCTGATATTAATTTTGANGANTCTATATGTTCNAATTGATGAGCTACNTCATGNACTTCATCCCAAGAGAAATTCATTTGTTCATATAAAAAGGTTTCCCATAACCTATGTTTTCTTAACAAACGAACTGCAATAACTTCTCCTTTTTTAGTAAGATTTAGTTTTCCATATTTTTGATACGTTACTAATTTATTAGCTTTTAATTTTCTTAACATATTACTTGCCGAAGCCGGAGTAATATTCAAATATTCTGCCAGTTGATTGGTACCAACCTTAGCATTTTTAGTTTCATTAACGATTTTAAAAATAGCCTTTAAATAATCTTCAACACTTTTTGTTAACCTCATACAACTTAATTTGTTAGTCATGACTAACTTTTGTAAATTTGCAATGCTTAATATTTAAACAAATCTATGAAACTTTTAATAATTGTGTCCATTTTTCTGCTGTCTTCGATATTGGGTGCACAAAACGCCAGCATTATTGGCGTGGTAAAAAGTGAAAATAGTACGCTTCCTTTTGCAACTATTCAAATTAAAAACCTTCAAAAAGGTACTACAACGGATCTGGTTGGAGAATATAATTTTAACGATTTACCTTATGGAGATTATACCCTAATTACTTCATTTGTTGGGTATATTTCTCAAAAAAAAACAATTACAATATCAGAAAGCAAGGAATATGAATTAAATTTTGATTTGACTAGTAATTCACTTTTAGAAGAAGTAGTTGTATCTGGAACCATGAAAACAGACTATGTTTCTAAATCGCCAATTAAAATTGATGTTATTACCTCAAAAAAATTAGACCTTTATTTACCAGCTGCAGCCTCATCTGTTATCGAAAACGTACAATTAATTAACGGAGTTCAAGAAGTAATAGCATGCGGGGTTTGCTATACAAATAGTATTAGTGTTAATGGGTTAGAGGGTTCTTACACGGCAATTTTAATGGATGGCACTCCAATTTATGGAAGTTTAGCATCCGTTTATGGGTTAAACGGAATTCCAAATATGATTATAGATCGAATTGAAGTTATAAAAGGTCCAAGTAGTACTTTATATGGTTCAGAAGCTGTTGCTGGAGTTATTAATATCATCACTAAAAAACCTGAAAATCAACCAAAATTATCTGTTGACTTAATGGGAAGTACACATGAAGAAGTTTTCACAAATATTGCTTATGCACCTAGTATAGGAAAATCAAACGCTTATATTGGTTTAAATTATGGTCATGCAAATAATTATGAAGATAATAATAATGATGGTTTTGGTGATGCTATACATTTAGATAGAATTTCACTATTCTCTAAATTTAATTTTTATAGAAAAAGTGATAAACCTTTTACTTTAGCAGCTAAATATTATTATGAAGATAGGAGAAACGGTGTTGAATTATTTTTAAAAGATAATGCATATAAAAACCTTAGAGGAAGCGATAAAATTTATGGAGAGAGTATTTATACGAATAGAACAGAACTTTTTGGTAGCTATGTATTTAATTTTGATGCAAATATAAAATTAGACTACTCATTTTCGAATCATTTACAAGATAGTTTTTATGGTAGCGACTATTATAAAGCTTCTCAACAAGTAGGCTACACTAATTTTATTTGGAATTTTACACAAAAAAAACATGATGTTCTCACGGGGGCAACTTTGAGGTTTGATGGGTATGATGATAATACCGTCGCAACAGAAGAAGTGCTTGAAGACGGAATTATAGTTAATAAACCAAACAACCAATTTGTTCCAGGAATTTTTGTTCAAGATGAATTTACAGTTTCGAATAAATTTACAGCTTTAGGGGGTTTTAGAATAGATTATCACAACAATCACGGTTTTATTTTTGCCCCTCGTTTAAATTTAAAATATAAATCAAGTGAATGGAGCACTTTTCGTATGAATTTTGGTACAGGTTTTAAAGTTGTTAATTTGTTTACTGAAGACCATGCATTTGTTTCTGGTCAACGAGAGGTTGAAATTGCAGAAAATTTAAACCCTGAAAAATCATACAATACTTCTCTTAATTATAATCAGGTTTATGTTGGTTTAGGTGGTAGTGGAAACCTAGATTTTGAAGGATTTTATACCTATTTTTCAAATAAAATAATCCCCGATTACGAAACACCAGGTAAAATAATTTATAGCAACTCTGATGGATACGCTCAATCTTATGGCTTTGCAGTAAACGTAAATCATAATTTTAGATTTCCACTTGCTTTAAATATGGGAATTAATTATTTAGAGACAACAGAAACAGAAATTGATAATCAAGGAAATAAAGATAGTTTTGATTTACTTTTTGCACCTAAATGGAGCGGAACTTTTTCGTTAAATTATACTTTAAAAAAGCAAAATTTAACTTTTGCCTATACTGCACAATATACAGGAGTTATGGCCTTGCCAACAGTCTATGATTTAGATGAAACAGGCACACCATTGCTTAATCCAAGATCACAAAAAAGCCAACCTTTTTCGTTACATCAAATTCAAATTACCAAAGTGTTTAATAACAACTATAGCTTATATGTTGGTTCTGATAATTTATTTAATTTTATCCAAACAGAATCACCATTGGTAGGTCATAATGACCCTAATTATGAAGTAGGGTTTAGTCCTTATTTTGACACTTCTTATGCGTATGCTCCAAATCATGGAAGAGAGCTTTATGTAGGTTTTAAATGGAATGTTGACAAAAACAGACCTCAAAACAGTATTGTTGAAAGGTAAACTTTACTCAAAGTTTCAGATGTGCATTTGAACTATTTGTTTTGCCAATTTTCATTACTTTTATACAAAATAAAACCTGTGCAAAACCAATCCTCTTTTCAAGTTTACAATGCTTCTGCAGGGAGTGGCAAAACTTTCACCTTGGTAAAAGAGTATTTAAAAATTCTTTTACAATCAAATAACCATTACTTATTTCAAAAAATTCTTGCTATAACGTTCACCAATAAAGCAGCTGGTGAAATGAAAGAACGAGTTTTAACAAATTTACAAGAATTCTCAAAAAATAATATGGAGAATGGGTCAAAGGTAATGTTTGAAACTATTGTTAGAGAAACAGGGTTAAATGAAAAAATAATACAAAAAAAATCTAAAAAAATACTTCAAAATATTCTTCAAAACTATTCTGCTTTTCATATTAAAACTATTGACAGTTTTACCAATAAATTAATCAAATCTTTTGCTTATGATTTAGGAATGTCTAT
>JGI24024J18818_10001299_pt1 | contig 10204 bp, 8 predicted proteins | sample Cruoilmetagenom2_FD_18818 | JGI IMG/M metagenome (IMG submission 18818) | reverse complement strand
GCGGACATCGATCAAAAGGTGGCTGCGAGCGAAGCTGCCATGCCAGTTAATATCACCCGCACCGATAAATTTTCCAATTGGATTTCCAACCATTACATGTTCGTACTGAATACGTTGGTGGTGATTTATCTCGGTCTGCCCTTCCTGGCGCCAGTATTAATGTCTGCTGGTTATACCCGCCCGGCAACAACGATTTACCGTTTTTATGGCCTTGTCTGCCACCAACTGGCTTTCCGCTCCTGGTTCATCTTTGGCGACCAACCAGCCTACCCGCGCGAAGCTGCGGATGTTTCTGGATTAATTCCCTTTGGGCTGGCGACAGGTGTGGGAGAAGACGATGAGCTGGCTGCCAGGGCATATGTCGGCGAACCTGGAATAGGGTACAAAGTCGCCCTGTGTGAGCGTGATGTGGCAATCTATGGTGGGATTTTATTATTCGGATTGGTGTTCAGTTTGACAGGACGCAAGATAAAACCACTGCCTTGGTATCTGTGGCTGCTGGTCGGCATGTTACCCATCGCAATTGATGGATTCAGCCAATTACTCAGTCAACCGCCTTTAGGGTTCTTCCCATATCGAGAAAGCACTCCCTTGCTGCGTTCAATTACGGGATTCCTGTTTGGACTGACAACAGCCTGGTTTGGATTCCCCATCGTTGAAGAATCAATGGTGGATGTCCGCCAGTATTATGGACAAAAGTTGGCCCGAGCGAAGGCGCAAGAGGAGACCGTTAAATAAACTTATGCCCTTCCACCAACCCGATGGGATTCGGTACTATACGTTTGACTCACTAACTGACAAAAACCTCACACATGCAGTATTCACCAGGCGGGGCGGGATCAGCCCGCCGCCCTGGTCATCGTTAAATGTGGGCGGATTGAGGGGCGATGATCCTGAGCGGGTCTACCTGAATCGAATGCGTTCCTTTGAACAAATGAACCGCAAGCCAGAATCAGTTTACGATGTCTGGCAGGTCCACAGCACGGATGTCATCTGGACTTCGGGGGTTCGACCAGCAAGCGTGCGGCACAGGAAAGCAGACGCTATTCTGACCGACCGTCCAGAAGTGACATTGTTTATGCGCTTCGCTGATTGTGTCCCGATATTGCTGTACGATCCTATCAAGCGGATTGTTGGGCTTGCGCATGCCGGATGGCTCGGAACTGTAAATGGCATCGTCAGGGAGACTATCGAAGCCATGCAGCAAACATATGGCAGTAAACCAGCTGATATCCTGGCCGCGATTGGGCCTTCTATTGCAGTTCACCATTACGAGGTTGGACCCGAAGTTGTGCAAATGGTAGAGAAATCATTCGGTAAAACAGCTGAGGAATTCTTGGTCAGGGAACAGGGGAAAACCAAACTTGATTTGTGGCGAGCGAACCAATTTCAGCTGGAAAAATTGGGGGTTAAGAACATCGAAATCTCAGGTATTTGCACCGCCTGCAGCCTGGAGGATTGGTTTTCTCACCGGGGAGAACGGGGGAAAACGGGGAGGTTCGGGGCGTTGATCGCATTACAAGAATAGCTGCAAAGCGATATAATCGTGTACGGCCCCGAGGGATGAACCCTCATGAGCTTATCATTATGAGCCAGTCAGCAACAATCAGCGAAAATCTTGACCGCGTGAGCGAACGCATTCACCTTGCGGCTCGATCAGTTGGGCGTGATGGGGACCAGGTGCGATTAATTGTCGTAACGAAAGGACATCCATTTAAGATCGTAGAACAGGCGATAGAAGCAGGAGCAACCGACCTGGGTGAAAATTACGTTGAAGAATCACTGCCAAAGATTGCCGGGGTAAACCCGGAATCCGGAATAAAATGGCACATGATCGGACATGTTCAAAGCCGGAAGGCGAAACCAGTCAGCGAGAACTTTGATTGGGTGCAAACGGTTGACAGTTTAAAGCTGGCGAAAAGGCTGGATCGCTTCGCAGAAGAAAATGAGCGTCAAATTCCATTCTTGCTGGAATGCAATGTCAGCGGCGAGGAGACAAAATTTGGATGGACGGCCTGGAACGAGCTTGAATGGGACGAGCTGGCAGAAGAAATCTCGCCGATTCTGGAGCTGGAAAATCTAGATCTCAAGGGTTTGATGACCATGGCGCCCTTTTTCGATCAACCCGATAAAGCCCAACCCTACTTTAAAAGATTGAGGGAATTACGGGATTTTTTGGCACAAAAATACGCGAATTATGAGTGGGACGAACTATCCATGGGGATGAGTGGTGATTATGAGGCTGCTATCCGAGAAGGTGCAACGATGGTGCGGATCGGAACGGCAATTTTGGGTGAGCGTGAGAAAAAGGAAGGCAAAAGATGATTGGATTATTGCTGGCACTGGTCAATTTTATTTCCATGGGGTTAAGTTTGCTGCTGATCGCATCTGTGGTTTTATCCTACTTCATGGATCCATACCACCCGGTCAGGAGCACGGTTGACCGGATTGTAAATCCTATCTTAAATCCCATTCGCAGGGTGCTGCCTCGAACGGGTATGGTGGATTTCAGCCCTCTGGTAGCGATCATCCTGGTGCAGGTTTTGGAATTTCTTTTAAGGAGTTTATTGCTTTCCCTGGGGAGTTAGGGTCACAGACATGCAAAAGAATAGTGGGGAGAAAATGAGCGGATTCAAAATCAAGGTTCGGGTGATACCTCGGGCTAAGAAGAATGAAATCAGTGGCTTTATGGCGGATGGCAGCCTGAAGATTCGCCTGACTGCGCCGCCAGTTGATGGTAAGGCAAACCAGGCTTTGATTAAGCTGCTGGCGAATACCCTGGGTGTTTCCACATCGCAAATTTCGATAAGTTCTGGTGAGCACAGCCGGAATAAAAGTGTTTTTATTGATGGACTCGACCAGCACGAGTATCAAGCGATTATTGACCAGCTTAAGGNATAAAGCGTTTCGGGTTTGAAATAGGGGAAATTGCCCCTAGTAAGTTGAGGGGTTGTGGATATCCAATCCCTGAGATGAAAATGAAAAAAGGGTGTTGAACGCTGCTTGCTGAATTCCCCCATCACCAGATTCAATAAACTCATACATCAACGGAAGAGCATCCAGGTTTGGGTGCAGCTGCAGGATTTCCAGTGCAGCGTGCTGCTGCTCCGGAGTGCCCTCTGCCAGCGCGGCGATCAGTAAATTCTCAGCTGGCTGACCCGGAGCGATACCGATGCCCCGATCACCGGCAAAGGCTACCAACCAGGGAATTTCATGCAAGGGCAGGGGTGGCTGAGGAATCCTTGCATCAGGCTCACCTTCCTGCTCGACAATTTGGGTTGCGGCAGATCTAACCACCCATTCTTTATCTTCAAGAGCCAGCTTATTAAGTACGCCCTCTGCCCAGGGTTGATCAACCTGAGCTAGCCCGTAAACTGCAGATCGCCTGACCAGAAGGTTGTCCATCTGGGAGGCTTCCTTAAGCATTTCTTCCCCTTCTCCAGGGTCGAGGGCTAATGCTTCAGCAACTGCGCGACGGATTTCATCACTGCCGTGGAGTAAGGCGGAGCCAAGCAATTCAAAGGATTGCTGGTTGCCAATTTTCACCAAGGCAAAGCAAGCTGCCTGGGATACATTACTTTCTGGTTCAGATAACAACTCGCTCAATCTGCTCATAGACTGGTGATCGAGCAGGTAGCCCATCCCCAAAGCTGATAGCTGGCGCAGGTCATCAGAGGAGGTATGCGAGATTTGTCTCAATAATACGCTGACTCCCGGATCCCCGGAGAGCAGCAGCGCTGACAATAACCGGGCGCGCAATCCTAAGGGGATATTGCTGCGCTGTAATTCGGTCGCCAAATAGCGCATCACCTTGGATCTCCATGGCGCGGTTTGCGGCGCATAACTCAGCCACCGTCCAATAGTAAGGGGTCCACCCAGCAGCGGGTCATCTTCCTCTGAGAGTAATTCAGTGACCTCAGGTGAGCTTTCAGTGGAGGCTGCCAGGAAAAGTAAGGTCAATGATTTTCCAGTCCAATCGGGTTGATTGCTGAGGAAGTGAGAGACAGGAGCATCTGCAAGAGCAGCCGAGGCCAGGTAGGCCATGATCAATGGGTGAGAAAATGCAAGTCGATCGGTCCGGCGTTGAATGAGGACAGAATTTTCGAGTAATTCCGGCAATACACCTGGCAGCTTGCGGGTAGATCTCTTGCCTCTTTTGGAAATATTTTTCTGGGCTGCTACCTTCTCAGCATCAGTTTCCGCGTCAAAATCAAGATCGGTTTCCGAACCCCGCGCCTGTTTCAGGTCCATGGTTATTTCCTGTGATGCGATGAGCTGCAGCGCAAAGTCCTCCAATCCGGGGCGGGAGTCTTCTAAGTGGTTTGTCATGCGCCAAATATAAGATTCCAGCGCATCAACATAGTTTGGTCCAAGGGTATCACCAGCGAAGACCGCCCAAGCCTTGAGGGTGGCATCAAAGGGACTGATGATGGGATGATCGGCTAATTGCCAGGCGTTCAACAAACGCGGATCGATCTGCTCGATCCCCTCTGCCAGCATGGGGCGAATAAGGCGATACCAGCTGCGGGACCATTTATTGACAAAAGTAAGATACTTGTGTTCATCCCAGGCAGCCAAAGCCATGGGCACGAGACCCAATTCGATTAATCCTGAGGTATTCTCAGGGCTGGAGGTTGCTACCAGGCGAGTTCGAGGATATTCCTGGAGCAATGTGGCCAGGAAACTGGTTACTCCCTGATGAAAATCTGGATCCACCTCGTCCAGACCATCGACCAGTAATAATATTTTCCCATTCAGAAATGATTGCCGGAGCAGGTTTTCAAGACGATTAATTGACAATGATCCAGCATAGAGATGGACGGAATCGCGGATCAGGTCGATCGGTGNTCCAGTAAATGACCTTCCTGGAAATAAATCTGATACATGNGTGTAAACTGGTAGATANCCGTTTAAGGCCGCTGCCGATTGGTCTTGGCGGACAATTTGACTAATCAGACAGGCGAGCGCGGTTGTTTTTCCAGACCCTGGTCCCCCAGTGAGGATAAGGTTAGCACCAGCACCCAATGCTGAGGCCAGAGAAATTGTCTTAGCTGAATAGCGAGCCGCGAGTTCGGGCCAATCCGGGAGGTAAGGAATAATTTGGCTGAGAATGTCTCCAGCGAGAATTTCACGACCAGGTTCTGTTGGTGAAGGAAGGGCAAGTATCCTGGGTTCAACCAGGACTTCATCCAATGCAAACAGGGGGGAGGCGAGGTGTAAACCCTGGACATAGCGCTGGGTGTCCTGGCCCAGTCGTTCAGCATTGCTGGAGAGCAATTTTGCGCCGCCAGATTTTGATCTTGTACGGAGGTTGTGGATAATTCCTGGAAGAGCCGGTCGTAATTTGGAAAACAACCACAGCCCGAGCGCACCTGCAATGAACCCGATTAGAAATGAAAACTGATTAAATATCAGGTTTTGAAAAAAATCGNCCATCATTATCCCACATACAAAATTCGCCCACAAGAATTGCAGCGGGTAATCTTGTTGGGCACTTTTGCCGAACTATAAGTAGCTGCTGTCAGCGTAGAACCGCAGGCGGCACAGGTCTTATCAACTACTCTGGCGACCGCGATACCGTTCTTCTGTTTGCGTAATTTTTCGTACTGCCGCAGATCGAAATCATCGATATTGGAGGCTGCAGCTTCACGTTCCGCATCAGTTATTACGAGGTCGTGACTTAATGCGGATTTTTCCTCGGACAGCAGCTTTTTCTGCGCAGCTACCTGGTCTTCGGTGTCAGCCAGGTGGCTCTCCGCTGCACTCAATTGAGATTCGGCTTCATCCAGCGCGAGCATGGCTTCGAGCTGCAGATCTTCGATAGTTGCCAGGTATCTCTTCAAAGATTCGGATTCATGCTGCAGATCCTGAAGTTCCTTTGGATTGACGACTTTGCCGCCATACAATGCAGCTTGAGAGCGTTCAATCTTTAACCGCTGCTCTTTGACATTCTCCTCCGCCAGGCGAAGGTTCTTCTCAGCCTCATATATATTTCTTTGAGCCCTCTCGAATTTGCCCCGGGAGAGGCGAATCTCGAGGTCATCCGCGAGTTGTTTGTCAATTTCTAAAATCTGAATCTGTCCCTTATCGAGGATGGTATCGATTTGCTGCAAACGGAAGAGTTTAAATGATTGGCTCATAGAGAAAATTATAGAAGGGGAACACGTAAAGCACAAGGGTAAATTGAGCATATAACCAGAGATGCAAAATTAGTTCCAGGCAAGGAAGTTGCAACTTACGGATTTGTCAATATAATTTGACACCGAGGCAATAAGGATAAAATAATTTCATGCCGCGTTTACATCGAAATTGGTTCCCGATCTTGCTTGGGAGTTTATTCATCGCGCTGGTTGCAATTCCATACCTGTGGGCATACCAGAATTCTGGTGGTTCTCATATGTTTGGAGGATTCTTGCTGAACCCGATCGATGGAAATTCTTACCTGGCAAAGATGTACCAGGGCTGGGGTGGAAATTGGCGCTTCCACCTGCCGTATACAGCTGAACCAGGTGAAGGTGGGTTCCTGTTTCTGTTCTATCTGGCATTAGGGCACATCGCTCGTATCAGCGGTGGAAGTACGCAGCTCATCTTTCATTTGGCTCGTATTGGCAGTGCGATCGCCCTGGTGGTCAGCCTGTGGTTTTTTTTCGGTAGAGTGTTTACTCATGGCAGACCTCGCAGGCTGGCATATGGTTTAGCGCTCTTTGGTTCTGGTTTGGGCTGGCTGGCTTCAACCTTCGGCGTGATGAGTGCTGATTTCTGGGTTGCTGAGGGATACCCATTCCTGGCAGCTTATGCCAACCCCCACTTCCCTTTAGGGATTGCGATTATGCTGTGGATCATGGCGCCAAATTCTTCCGAAAACATCCCGGGGATAAACGGATATTCCACCTGGTTGCGATTATTGATCGTGGCTGCGGGATTCTCGCTTGCCATAATCATGCCGTTCGGAGTCGTAATCGCAGGGGTTGTGCTGTCCGGTCTCGTGATCTGGGAATTGTGGGAAGCAGTACGGAATCCGAGAAACGACCGGACACTAATCCAATTGGTGAAGGAGAAATTGGGCCAAACTGAGGTGGGGCAAAAGCTGCTTTTCTTGATATTCGGCAGCGCACCGGCCCTGCTTTACCAGGTTTGGGTGACCCGCAGTGATCCAATATTAGCAGCCTGGAATGCGCAGAATGTGACCGTCTCTCCCCCGTTCTGGGAGCTGGTGATTGCCTATGCTCCAATCCTGTTGGTGGCTTTACCTGGAGCATATTTTACAGTTAGGGCACGTGAAGAAAGAGTAAGAGTGCTGCTGCTTTGGGCTGGATTAGGTCTGCTGCTGCTCTATTTTCCCTGGAGCCTGCAGCGCCGTTTTATTTCGGGTTACATGATCCCCCTGGCTGGATTGGCAGCGATTGGATTAGATCAGCTGTTCTCATGGAAGAGAATATTTGGTATCGCGGCATTGTCCCTGATCATTATTCTGATCATCCCAACGAATTTGATGATCCTTCTGGGAGGTACCCAGGCAATCAAGATGAAGGAAGAGAAAGTTTACCTCACACAGGATGAATATCAGGGATTGATGTGGCTTGAAAACAACACTGCCAATGAGGCAGTGGTCCTGGCAAGTCCTGAGATGGGCTTATTCATCCCAGCTTACACCGGGCGCCGGGTCTACTACGGTCACCCATTTGAAACTGCTTCTGCCCAACGCATGGAAGAACTGGTGTTGAATTTCTTTACCGGAGCAGAACCTGGTTCGGATGAGAACGCAATTCTGGATGCAGATTATCTGTTCTACGGCAGCCGGGAGCGCCGTTTAGGTGAGATTGACCTGAATGCGGGATATAAGCTGGTATTTGAAGCCGGAGATTTGAGAGTCTATCGAATAGAATAGCCGCGGTCCTTCAACTATGAAAATGGTGGATGACCAGCTGAGGAGATTGGATTGAGCGAAAAACCAGGGGCAATCAATACAGCTACAAGAGGCAGCATCTGGCACCAGGTTTACGCTGGTATCAGACGGTTTCCTGCTATCTGTATCCTGGCGCTGCCATTACTGCTCCTGCTGCCCACACTGGGATCATTTCCTTATCGTTCCCTGGCTTCAGCATATTCAGATATAACGATCTCCCACTATCCCAACGCGATTTATTTAAGGGATGCGATAATAGATTGGCGCACAATCCCTTTGTGGTCATCCACGATCATGAGCGGTTATCCTTTTGCTGCCAACCCGCTTTCAGGTTTATGGTACCCGCCTGGATGGCTGGCTTTGATCTTGCCCCTGCCTCTGGGATTTAATCTATTAATCGGCCTGCATCTCATTTGGGGAGGCATCGGTTTGTACTGCTTGATGAGAGCGGAGGGATTGGGAAAGGCAGCAGCTTTACTGGCAGGATTTTCATTTGGTCTGCTTCCCAAATTATTTGCTCACTATGGGGCAGGACACCTGACTTTGTTATACGCGGTACCCTGGACTCCCTGGCTGCTGTTGAGCCAGCGAACTTATTCGAGGAGTTCAAGATGGTTCAAAATTCCCCCGGGGTTGGTGTTAGCACTGATCTTCTTGGCCGATGTGCGTTGGGGGGCATTTGCCGCTATTACCTGGTGGGCGTATTCTGCAGTACACAGGCAGCAGAATTGGTGGCATTTGATTAAAAAGATTTCCCTTCAATCTGTTCTAGGGCTCCTATTAGCCGCTCCGCAGCTGCTGCCTTTAATCGAGTTCTCAACACTCTCCAGCAGGGCAGAACTTGCAGCAGCAGATGTTCTGGCGCATTCACTACCGCTGCTGAATATGTTGGGATTGATATTACCGATTGGCGGCACGGATCACGAGTGGGTCCTTTACGCGGGAGGCATCGTGTCGCTGTTCGCTCTTGGCGGCTTGCTGATCAGCACAGCCCGGCGCAGCAAGTACTTTTGGGCAATTTTGAGTTTGACTGCTGTCCTGGCTGCCCTTGGGTCACAAATCCCTGGCTCGGAGCAGATCACACGCGTGCCCCTGGTTAGTTTGCTGCGAGTTCCCTCCAGGGCGCTGTTCCTCACCGGTATGGGGATTGCCAGCCTGGCTGGATATGGCCTGGATGCGATCCTGACAAAGTCGAACTTGAAGCGGGTAAAAATTTTCGGATTATCCCTTTTTGGTTTGAGCATATTTGCCCTCTTACTGCTGGTAGGATTCGGATATATTTTCCGGGAGATTTCCAGCGGGATGCTGTGGGGGACAATCGGATTAATCGCCAGCGCGGCCTGGATAGGCATTGGCATAAAAACTAAATTACCCAAGAACTTTTGGATTGGCGGCGTATTTCTGATCGCCTTAATTGATTTAGCAGCAGTGGATTTAAACAGTTTTACCGGCAGAAACCCATCTCTGGTGACCGCTGAGGGAGAAGAGGCTGCCCAGTATATCGCCGCCCAGGGTGGAGATTTCCGCACCTACTCTCCATCTTACAGCCTACCTCAACAAACTGCGGCCCTCTACGGAATCCGGATGACGGATGGGGTCGATCCGCTGCAAATTGAGGATTATGTGCAGTTTATGGATGGGGCCAGCGGCGTTCCCAGGGATGGTTACAGCGTGACCATCCCATATTTCGCAAGCGGTGATCCCAAAACTGATAACGCTGGATATGTACCAGATGCAGATAAATTAGGCCTGTTGAATGTGGCCTACCTGGTCGCTGATTTTCAATTGCATGCAAAGGATATTAAACTCGAAAAGAAGCTCGCTGGTACTTTCATCTACGTGAATGAAAGACAAAAATCCCCAGCCTGGATTCTGCCTGGATCAAACTCAAACGTAAGTGATATCAAACCGGTAAAAATGTTGCACAGGAGTCCCAACCGCATCCAGCTCACAGCCTCAGGACCAGGAACCCTGGTTATTTCAGAAGTCATCTATCCAGGATGGATGGTGAAAGTCGATGGGGAGGTGGATGAATTATTTGTTCACGATGAAATTCTGATGGGAGTAGAACTTAAACCAGGTATGCATGAAATTGAATTGCAGTTCCAGCCAATGAGTGTTTTCATGGGATTGATCCTGTTTATGGTTGGGTTGGTTCTTCTCGCATGGACGATTAGAAATGTACCTGACCGCAAGAATGGGGGAAAATTCAAACCAGATTGATACTTGCAGTTGTGCAAGCCGCGGTTTGATGATAAAATGGTAACAAATCAATAACAGTCACGTAAGAGAAAAGGT
>JGI24024J18818_10001298_pt1 | contig 10204 bp, 12 predicted proteins | sample Cruoilmetagenom2_FD_18818 | JGI IMG/M metagenome (IMG submission 18818) | reverse complement strand
TAAAATTATTTTGGAAGGGTGTAGTACATCACACCCTTTCTTTGTATCATCAAACCTCCAGCACCAACTTCACAGGACAATGGTCACTTCCCATCACGGCATCTAAGATGTCCGCATCTACTATCTTCTCTCTGAGGTCATCTGAGACAAAGAAATAGTCTATACGCCAGCCTACATTTCTTGCTCTTGCTCCTGCTCTGTAGCTCCACCAGCTGTAGCGGTCTGCTTCGTCGCCTTTTACATGTCTGAAGGTATCTATGTAACCATGTTCTATGAGTTTGTCCATCCATTCACGTTCCATAGGCAGAAAACCTGATGTACTCTCGTTTGCTTTTGGGCGTGCAAGATCGAACTCTTTGTGGGCTGTGTTTACATCTCCACAGACTACGATGGACTTACCCTCTTCTCTGAGTGTGTTGATATGTGTTAGGAAACGCTCGTAAAATGCCATCTTATACTCTAAACGCTCATCGTTACGCTGTCCGTTAGGGAAATAGACATTAAAGTATGCGATTTCACCAAAATGGTACTCGTTGATGCGTCCTTCATCTAAGATATCTACATGCGCACAACAAGAAGCCTCACCTTTAATGTCAGTATAGAGTGCAACACCTGACTGCCCTTTTTTAGAAGAGGAGTTGATGCTGTTAAACTTATACTTTCTATCGAAGATACTCTCAGGTATCTGATCTGCTTCAGCTTTTATCTCTTGTAGTCCTAAGAAGTCCACATCGTGTTCATCTATCCACTTTAGTGCTTCTTTTTTCTCTACAGCTCTAATGCCGTTGACATTCCATGAGATAAAGGTAAGTGTAGTCATATAAATCCTTGATTAACTAGATATTCTTTGGTAGAATAATATCCAAATAGACTTTATAATGGAAAGGCTGATAGTGGCAGTAGAAGATAAGCAAAAATGGAACAAAAAATACCAAAACAAGCCTATACCAGATAAGCCTATCAAACTCATAACAGATTTTGCCAACTTGGCTACGGGAACCAAAGCCCTTGATATTGCATGTGGCATGGGAAGACATAGTAAATATCTTGCCTCTCAAGGCTTTGAAGTGGATGCTTTGGATATTAGTTCATTGGCTATTGATACACTGCAAGGTACTCCAAATATAAACCCTATAGAGGTGGATTTTGATACGTATACCCTCTCTAAAAATAGTTATGATCTCATCGTCTGCACATTTTTTCTCAAACGGGAACTTTTTCCTCAAATGATAGACGCATTAAATGAAGGAGGTATACTTATCTACGAAACCTTTGTCTATCATCCGGACAATCAGCAAGTACCGTCACAACGTTCTTATCTGTTAGAAGAAGGAGAGCTTGAACATACTTTTGCTAATGCTTTAGAACTTATAGAGAGTCGTGAATACTGGGATGAAACGACGGAAGGATTTAAGATGAGAAAGGCTTCTATTGTGGGGAGAAAGAAAATGTGAAAAAAGTACCTTCACTCAAAAGTGAAGGAAAAAAATCAAATTAATTAACGATACTTACTTTTGTACCAGTTTTTACTTTAGAGAAAATAGTATGTGCAACCTTGAAAGGAAGTCTGATACAACCATTGGTCCCAGGATATCTTTTTACATATTTACTTGCATGAAGACCGATACCAGAGCTTGTCAGACGCATCCAATTTTTAAGTGAAGCACCTTTATATGTTGCTTTGGGTCCTTTGTACTTTCTTCTATCGCCCTTGTAGACCATTTTCCCGTTACGATAATACTTACCAAAGATAGTTGAACGCTTATCAGAAATTTTTTCTTTGATCTTAAATGTCCCTTTGGGTGTTCTCTTATCTCTTATGGTTCTCGTATTTGGTTCCAGTTTTCTCTTAGCCCCTGTCGTACAAGGTGAACAAAGTGCTACTTTACCATCTACATAGAGTCTTACCCTCTGCTCTGAGATATCTACTTTTAATTTGGTGTTTTTTCCATTTGCTTTGCTGAGAAGTTTTTTATCTTTAAATACTTGAAAACTTCTTTTTAAATTTACATTTTTTCTAAAATCTGCATAACAATTATAAGATCTGGAACTAGTAATTTTTTTACGTTTTTTAACTTTAAGAAATTTTATATTTTGAGATACTTTATCTAATTGTCTTTTTGTTTTTGGACCTACGTATCCAGCTACAGGTGTAACCTTATGATGTTCTTGAAATTTGATAACAGCTGCTTTTGTATTGTCACCCCATTTACCATCTATTTTTAAATTCAAATTTAAATTTTTATCTGCATTAAGTGCCAGTTGTAAGTTTTTTATTTGAGTCAAGTCATTAAGACACTCTTGTGCTTCTACGTTTTCACATATATCATCATAGGTTTTAAAAGAGTGTTTTGCATAAGAGAAAGAAAAAAGCATAAGAGTAGTAAGTAGCATTTTAGTTATATTCATTAAGTCTCCAAATTTTTGATTTAAATATTTTACCTTTTTAAAATAAATTAAAAATAAAAGTATGTTTAGTATACTATTTCCACACCTTTCCAAACATTTCCAAATGTATCATATAGAGCCTCATATCAAATTCATACTGTCCATAATTTGGTTCCATATAGGTACAGAGTTTATAAAAAGCTTTATTATGTTCTTTCTCTTTAAGATGTGCGAGTTCATGTACTACGATCATGCGTAGAAACTCTAGAGGAGTATTTTTAAAAATACCCCCTACTCTGATCTCATTCTTACTCTTTATCTTTGCTCCCTGTACCCTGCGAACATAAGTATGCAGACCAAGAGCATCATGAATGATATGGATCTTGTTGTCGTAGATCACTTTACTGAGAGGTTGAGACTTCTTTAGATATTCATTTTTAAGTGCCATTGTATACTCATAGAGGGCTTTATCTGTCGTAATGGTATGGCTTTTCTCATAACGAGAGAGTAAAAGTTTCGTTAATTTTTTTTGTTCGATGATCTTAGCTACTTGAGAGATCGTCTCTTCTCCATACGCAGCGATGTATCGTAGAGACTTCATACTACTCTACACAAAAAATGATGAAGCGAACCCTATAAGCCCACCAAAGACACCACCCCAAACGACCAACCATCCCAAATGCTCTTTTATGAGTTCCTGTACAAGTTCTTTAACCATCTTAGGTGTTAGCTCTTCAAGCCGTCTTGTGATGAGTCCTTCCACTGAAGCTATCATATCTTCACTCAGTGCTGAATTTTGGATGTGATAGTCCAGTTGGGCTTTAAACGTTTCAGATGAGACTATAGTACTTACTGCAGACTTCAATTTACGAGAAAAAGGATCTCGCAATCCTTCCAAAGCCTCTTCTCCACCAAACATTGTAATGGCTCCTCCAAACTTGGACTCCATCACTGTCTTGGAGAGTGCTTCAAATGCCGGAGTAAAATCTGCACCTTCCACCAATGGTCTAAGGTCTATCTTTTGTTCTTCCTCTGCGAAGAAATCTCCTAACTGTTCCTTAGTAAAGAACTGTTTCATGATCATCTCTTTAATGGAAATTTTAAAAGTATCAAAGTTCTTCTCTATGACTCCAGAACCATAAAGAAAGGGTACCTTTTCAAAAAGCATGTGAATTGCCAGTTGATTTGTAATAGCTCCGGAGAGTGCAAAGAGTCCGGTAAAAAGAAGTGCATGTTGATATTGTGCTGATACAAAAAATGATAGAACTATAAGTAGTATGGAAAGTATATCAGTTATCAAAGATTTAGACATCTATTATCCTGTTAATTTTTAGCGTAATATAGCAAAATGTCTATTACAGATACAATAACATCTAAATTGATGCGCACTAAGCATAAAGTATATTTGCTATAATAAACTTAATTTTGGATGTAAGGTTTTTAATTTAGCAATATAACTTTGAATGGAACAACATGGAAAATCATAGTTTCTCTCAAAAATACTATACAGCACTGATCAACTGGCTTACAGCCATTCCTCTATGGATCGATCTGCTGGTATTAGCTATAGTAACGGTAGGGCTCTATCTTGCTATACATAAATTTTTACCCCAAATACACAATACAATCTCACCATTTATAAGATCTTTTTGGGGATTATTCAAAGAACTCTTTTCAAACAACCATCATTTTATCTCACTTAGAAAACAATATCCTAGGCACTTCTCTTTTATACATGCTCGTCTTGATACATCACATTTTTTTGGTCTTACTTTGACACTTTTTTCTCTTCTAGTTCTCTATATCATAGCCCTCTTTGGCGGCTTGGTAGAAGATGTGATGACCCATGATGATATTGTAGATATCGACCATCGTATTGCTCTATGGAGTACAACAATCCAAACCGATTTTTTCAATAGCTTCTTCTGGGCTATCACACAGATGGGTAGATTATGGGTAATCTCTTTTTTTACTGCTTTTTTTTCACTGTTTTTGTGGTTCTCCCATAGACGATACTATCTGCTTGGACTTTACGTAAGCCTCCTAGGTTCTGCAACGTTGGCATTTGCAGGTAAATATGCCTTTGCCAGGGAGAGACCTTCTTCTGCTCTCTTTCATGAATCACTCTACTCATTTCCCAGTGGACATACAACGCTTGCTGTCGATTTTTATGGCTTTGTACTTTATACTTTTTTCCAAGAAACACCAAATTTCGCAGTAAACTAAACCTCTTTTTTATTGCCTTGACAGTGATCTTTCTCATAGGAATGAGTCGTATTTATTTTGGAGTACATTATGTGAGTGATGTATGGGCAGGTTATCTGGTCGGGGCAATGTGGATGGTTATCGGTGTAGCACTGAGTGAATACCAAAGATGTCATACTTCTTGTAAAAAACTTGACCTAAAACATAGTCATCGTCTGGCACTGTTCATTGGAATGTTGGCATTCGTTTGTTATCTTCTCTATCTCTATTGGCATCCATTGACTGGAAAATCTTAGCTCCAAATAAAAACAAATCTGATATTGACTTATAATCTCTGTTCTAGCAGGCTATGCAGATCCCCTACAGAACGTACCGCATCACTATGATCCGTAAAACCCCAGTCAACCATAATGTACTCTATCTCAGCTTTTTTACTTGCCATTTCATCTCTTGGTCCATCACCGATAAAAAGTGAATCATCTGCATCTATACCTAATTCATCTAAGATCTTATGCAACATATCCGGATGTGGTTTTCCTTTGGCTACATCATCATAACACGCTATGGTATCAAAATGATCATAGATATCCAGATGATTCAGTGACTCTATGGTAGAACCCCTATACGCATTTGTAGCCACTGCAAGTGCATACTCTTTAGCTTTGAGTGCTTCGAGTAATTCTTTGATGCCATCATAAAGTACCAACTCCTGTTCATGGTTTTTTGTGTAGTACTCTGAAAACCACTGTTCATGATGTGCTTCAAATTGGCGTGTATGGTAAAAGGTCTGTGCAGGGTTAAGTGTATGGTCATTCACACGCTTCAGTATATACTCCTGAGTCATAGGCTCAAAACCAAGATTTTTACGTACATGGTTAATGGCATTGGCTATGGTAAGTGAAGAGTTGACGAGTGTACCGTCCATGTCGAAAATGATAAGTTTTTGACTCACTACTTCACCTGTTTTTCTTGTCTACTTGATTTGATGTAAATAGAAAGTCCTACGATGAGTGCAGTGACACCACCGATGAGATATACCGCATACAGTAGCTGACTAGGGTCAGTCAATGCAAATTTAAATACCAACATCAATGCCTCAATAGAAAGAGCAATGATAATGGACCCCAAGAAGCGTACCATAGTTTGATGGGCATCTCCAGAAGCATGCTTCTTCTCTTGTCCTAGAACTTCTTCTTCAAAAATAGCTTTAACCAGATCAACAATAGCCAAAGAGAGTGTAAGCAAAATGGTAGATTTGAACATTTGGTTAATATCGATACTGGAAAAATCAATCCCAAAATGCATAAAGCTTGTCACACCTTTAATAAACAGAAGCATTGCTACAGCAAAAAGTGCTAGAGAAAAAGCAGCATACACAACCTTACTCACTGTACCGAATGTAGAATCAATAGAACTTGGATGTATCATCTTAAGGATATTTTTGAGTGTAATATCTATACAGATGATCGCTAAAACATTATTCTCTTTGTCATAAAGAGGAAAGGTTGCTGTGACTACAAGCTCATTACTTACAAGTGAAGGGTAAGGATCTGTAAGCATACAGCGATGCTCTTCAAGTGTTTTATAGTAATACGCCCTATCGCTTCTGTCATCACCTTTTCCAAAACCATTTAGTTTGGGATTAGAAGAGATATTATCGACCATCTGGATACCATTACCATTGATAGCAAAGATCACTTCACTTTGCGGCAAAGCCTCTTTAAGATTTTTGATCTTGGAAATAACACTTTCCAAGGTACCGCCATCCATACTTTGAGAAATATTTCGGCTCATAATATAGCAAAGGTATGCTCTGGCCTTAGTACGTATCTGCGAATACTCTTGTATCTCTTTAACAACTAACATGATATATCTCCTGTTATTGAATTTTTCCTAAAACATCAGTAAATGATACTTTTTGATTGATAGCTACCTCAGGAATGATACTTCCTTCTTGAGAGAAAGTCAAAATAGTAGAACCCATCTCAAACCAACCATAAAAATCTCCTCTCTCTACCCATAGATCCTCATACTTATAGTGAACAGGTTCTCTTATCTCTGAGTTCGTTCTTACTTTTTCTTCAAAAGTAACAACCATTTGACCTACATTAAGTGCGGCTACAAGTACAAGTACCTGTGTTCTTCCCTTCTCATCTTCACACTCTATGATCACTCTTTCATTTTCAATAAACAGATCTACTTTGTTGCGAAGCAGTGGAAAATTTACCGGATAATGTTTGCCTGGTATATGTGTCAAAGTGTTAACTTTGAGACGCATTGGCATATGATATCGGTGATAATCTTTAGGAGAAAGATAGAAATTGATAAACTCCCCTCCCTCTACTCTACTCACAGCATCTTTATGGTGTTCACCAAACAACTCTTCGATGCTGTAACTCATCCCTTTGATCTGATACGCTTTACCATCTTTGATCGTTCCTGCATCAGTGATAAGCGCATCTGCTCCTGAGATAAACAGATTTTCATCCTTCGGTAGTGCTCTGGGTGTCTCCAGTGCTCTGGTAAAAAGTTTATTGAGTGTAGGGTAAGTACTGGGCTCCCTAAACTCACTCATATCAAGCCCCATCAGTTTCACATAACCGGTATTGATAAAATGTTGCATAACTGAAGGAAATGCTTTGCTTGCAAACTTACCAAAACCACCTGATATAACAGAAGTAAAGTGCTTAGGCATCTGCATCCTTTTCAAAGTGTTTCAATGCATCTTCCATCAGTGCTATATGATAATTTTCCTGATGATTAATAAAATCAAAGAACTTCTCTAACTCCGGACTGTCTTTTGCCACAGCTTCAGATAGTTTTTTACACTCCTCTTTTGCTGCAAGCTCTTCATTGATCCCATCTTTGAGAAATTGCACCACATCATCTACCTGATACAGCTCTTTCATCACAATGCGAGGCACGCCAAGCAGACCCATCTTTGCCTGCATATCACCAAAGCTCTTCAGATGGAAGAAACTCTCATCGATGAGTATTTGGAATATCCTATTCATATAGGCATCATTACTGTGTGCTTTAAGATAGTTATATATCATGATCAACTCATACTCTTTATAACTCTCTTCAAAAAGGAAAAGTGTCAGCGCATCTGTAGCTTCTTGCGTTAACTCCACACCAGGGAACTTACGTTCCATATTAAATGCAGTAATGGTTTCATCTTTCATATGAGTCATGACATCAATCATATAGTGCAGATCAGTGGCAATACGACCTGCCAACGCTTTATCTGGAGAGCTAAGTAGTTGCAGATCAATTTCATTGAGTCGAGTTATTATATCTTTTAAGAGTTCACTTAATTTTTCTACTTTTATAGGTATATGATCTCTATCATAACTGTAAGATTCATCTAATTCGATGAGTTCATTTTCAAGCCAGGTAAAATGTCTAAAGAGAATATCTGAAAAGTCAAAAAGGACTTGTTTGTTTTCTGTTTTACTCATAAACCCTGCCATAAGTACTTCCAGCCATGCTTCATGCGTTTTTATCATTAATGTTTTCATACTGCTTCTTCTTCCTCGTCTTGTTGATTTTCCTCTTTGGGTACACAACTGTTTGAAACAGTATAGGTGATCACAGGAAAATCAGGATCTTCTATACGTTTTTCATAGGTATCTACAGCTGCACCAAGCGCCAATGCCACCATCTCTGAACATGCTGCATCTTCCGCAGGGAGTCTGTCGAGTAGTTTCATTGTTGCTTCTATGAGATTTCTCACACCGTTAATGTTAAGTTCTCTCGCCTCTTCAGTGATCATCGATCCGGCAACCACTGTTGTCGTACAGCCTATAGCCTGAAAAGAGATATCTTCTATATATGCTCCATCTTTATCTGTACCTACTCTAAGATAGACAGCTACCTTTTCCCCATTTTCAGGGTTTTTTCCTATCCCTTCTGCATTGGAACCGGCCAAGGTACCATAATTTTTAGGGTTCATCATGTGTTCTATAAGTTGTGCGTCCATAGACATATATACATTCCTCTATTATTCAAATCATAGGTATTATATCCATTTGTAATTAATGGGAGAACTTCTTAGGCAAAACTATAGAAAAAAACGTTATGATTTCTAACTAAATTATACTTGTAGCGTGGGCATTTATCGAAGTGTATGCCCACGCTACAGAATAAAACAAATAGATAGGACAGTAATCATGGCAAAATATATACTTTTCGATACAGAAACCACTGGCAATCAAGAGCAAGACCGTATCATACAAATAGGTGCAATGATTGTTTCCAGTAAAGATAATATAGAAGTGTACGATGAGCTTTGTTCCGCTCCTTTAGAGATCAGTATTGAAGCGATGGAAGTGCATAACATCACACCTGATGTCATCGCAAATCAAGTTCCTTATGCTGAAACAGGTTTTTCTAAAACAGTAGTAGAGTTAAACCAAAAAGAGAACTATCTCATCGCACACAATATCTCTTTTGACTTGGCTATGCTTCAAAAAGAGGGGTTTGAAAACAGTTATACACTCATAGACACGTTACGTTGCGCTAAACATCTTCTGCCTGATCTGCCCTACCACCGTCTGCAATATCTGCGTTATGCTTTGGAACTCTACAAAATAGAACAGGCAGAAGCAGCAAAACTTGGTATCACCATCAAAGCACATGATGCTATCGGTGATGTTGTAGTGATGAAATTACTTCTCTCCAAGCTTGTTGCCCTCACAAAAGAGCAGTTTCCAGGGCTAAACCCCATGGAACAACTCGCAGAACTCACCCAAACTCCTGTACTGATGAAAACATTTAAGTTTGGAAAATATAAAGGTAGAGATATCAATGAAATCTCAGGTGAAGATATAGGCTACATCAAATGGATGAGAAACAACCTTGAACTGGATGAAGATATGGCTTTTACTTTGGATTATTATTTAGGGTAAAGATTATAACTCTTCTAAAAAGATCACTTTTATCTTATGCCATAAAGCTGTCTTGATTTTTAGGGGCACTATAAGATGTTATAAGTTCTAACTTGATAAAATACAACTCTTATAAAATTGAACCCTCTGAAGAACCTAGACACTCATGATGGGTTTTGCAAAGGTAAGATTTTACTAGAGACTTTCAAGTCCTGGCCATAGCTAAGATGAAGTAAGTATCTTGTGAAATATTGCATTTGTAAAGCCCATCCTGTGGGCATCACTAGCTTTCGCCTATGCGTTGTTACTCTTTTTCGACTTAGCTACGGCTAGGTCTGTAAAGAGTGCCTAGCCTAGACAAAAGCTAATGATGTTATGAGTATCTAGGTTCTTCAGAGGGTTCAATAGCAAAATCAAAAGGTTTAATTATAATGAGTGAGAGCAAAGATTTTTTACGTACAATAGTTGAAGAGGACTTAAAGTCAGGCAAGTATAAAGAAGTTGTTACAAGATTTCCTCCAGAGCCAAATGGCTTCCCACACATTGGACATGCTAAATCTATCGTTATAAATTTTGGTATTGCAAATGACTATAATGGTTACTGTTACCTTAGAATGGATGATACAAATCCAACTACAGAAGACACGAAATACGTCGAGGCTCTTAAAGATGCTGTACAGTGGCTTGGATTTGACTGGGGTAATAGTGTACATTTTACTTCT
>JGI24024J18818_10001296_pt1 | contig 10208 bp, 15 predicted proteins | sample Cruoilmetagenom2_FD_18818 | JGI IMG/M metagenome (IMG submission 18818) | reverse complement strand
AAAAAAAAGAATTCCCTTATGTGCCAAAGCCACCTCCCCGATCCTTGCCTGCTGTGATCCTCCGCCGAAGATTGATGCGGTTGTTGCTGTATGATGGGGCGCACGGATAGGGCGATGAGCAGAAAAATCCGGGACCACTCCATCGAGAAACTGATGTTTTGCGATACTCAATATCTCCTCTTCGTAAACCGGAGGGAGGATATCTTTGATACGCTTTGCGATCATACTTTTGCCGCATCCCGGATTGCCCTCCATCATAAAGTTGTGCATCCCTGCTGCCGCGATCAGGGAAGCCCGCTTGGCAACACTCTGTCCCTTGACATCCGCAAAATTACTCTCATATCTTTTTTCATAGAAGTAAGAACGCTCCCCTATTTCAAGATGCTCTGCATCATAAGAAAATGATTCGGTATTGCTGCTGAATGCACTGCTCTTGACAAGAGAAATCGCCTCGCTCAGACTCTCTACCGTAATGAATTCAACACCCGAGATATGGCTGAGATATCCTATCGCCTCTTTGGGCACAATCGCCCTCTTGATAACCCCCTGCTCTTTGAGTGAAAGGATCAGCGGAAAGAGCATAGAGCTTGTCTTGACTTTGCCATCAAGACCCAACTCCCCAAAGACAAACAGCCCCTCTTCATCGATGGCTCCTTTGTGCAGGGCGATCAACAAAGCGATCGGCAGATCAAAATGAGTACCACTTTTTTTGATATCGCTCGGACTGAGATTGATCGTGATTTTCAGTGGAGGAAAGACAAAGTCATTGGTCAGAAGTGCCGATTTGACCCGCTCTTTTGCTTCCTGAATGTCATTGCTCGCCAAGCCTACGACCGCAAAACCGGGAAGCCCCTTGGTAAAAGTCGCTTCTACTTCGATTACTTTTGCCTGCACTCCTTCGAGTGTAGCACAAAGCATCCGATTGACAATCGCCCCTTTTTGATCCTGTTCAGGTGGAGTAGCACCACTATCAACTATTGCATTCATAGGAGAATTGTAGTCTTTATATGGATAATTTATTAGGAATATGTCATTTTGAAATGTTTTTTGATAAAAATCTCATGGTGGATGATCAAAATCAAACTAGAAATATGGCCGCAAAAGTCTCATAGATGGTGAGATTGTGCCGGAGATTTTTGAGATATACACCAAGTATGTCGATAAAATATCCGGTGCAAGATCGCCGTCTAGGAGGCTTTTTGCCTTTTGCGCCACTCTTTTTCGAACTTTTTTCGCTTGATATAGGAGAGTTTCTCTACAAATATCTTCCCCTCCAAATGATCCATCTCATGCTGGATCGCTATGGCAAGAAATTGATCATCCTCTATGATATGGACATTGCCGTGGCGATCGAGATACTCTATCTTTGCATAGGCAAAACGCTCTACATCCTCATAAACACCCGGTACACTGAGGCAACCTTCTTGATAGGTTGTCGAACCATTCTCTTCTATGATGACAGGATTGATGATCTCAAGTGTATTTTCCCGGGGCTGGTCATTCTCCTCATCTTCTGTTTCGATCGGTACATTAATGATGAGTGCCCGAAGCGGTACGGCTATCTGAACTGCAGCCAGTCCCACACCATTTTTGGCAACCATCGTTTCATACATATCATCAAGGAGAGAGTGAAGGCTTTCATCAAAGGCTTCGACCTCTTTTGAAATACTCTTGAGACGCTTGTCCGGGTAAATAATAATCTCTCGTACCATACTTGAAATGCTCTTTTTAGCTGAAGCTTTTGGTCAGAACTTTATCGATGAGACCATACTCAACCGCTTCTTCGGTTGACATAAAGTTGTCTCGTTCTGTATCTTTTTCGAGGCGCTTGACTGTTTTGCCTGTCTGCTCAGCAAGGATTTCGTTGAGCTTGTCTTTGAGCCTCTGGATCTCTTGTGCCTGGATCTGGATATCGGTGGATTGGCCTTGTGCACCGCCTGATGGCTGATGGATCATGATGCGTGCATTGGGAAGGGCATATCGCTTGCCTTTGGTGCCGGAGGAGAGCAGAAATGCCCCCATAGAAGCAGCCTGGCCGATACAGATCGTCACGATATCGGGCTTGATATAGTTCATCGTATCATAGACAGAGAACCCGCTGGTGATCACACCTCCCGGAGAGTTGATATAGAAATAGATATCTTTATCAGGATCCTGCGCTTCAAGGAAAAGCATTTGCGCCACGATACTTGAAGCGACCTGATCATTGACTTCACCGCTCAGCATAATAATCCTGTCTTTGAGGAGACGCGAATAGATATCGTAGGATCTCTCGCCTCTACCGGTTTGTTCTACAACATAGGGGATATAGCTCATAAAAATCCTTAAAATCTTATCATTATTGATTGATGCCCAAAAGCTTGGAGAAGAGCTTGTCTTCGATCATACCCATCTTGACAGCAGGAAGAAGATTGTTATCCTGATAATGTTTGATGACTTGCTGAGCATCTTGGCCGCTCATCATCGCCTCATAATAGATCGCTTGAGTGACCTCTTCATCTTTGACATCTATACCCTCTTTACGCGCTATCGCATCCACGATGAAAGTCGCTTTCACGCTATCAATTGCATCCTGCCTGAGCTCTTCACGCAAAGTTTCTACTTTTTCTACATTGTCTTTATAAGTGCTGAGTTCTTCTTCACTCATCGTTCCTGCTTTTGCATTGACTTTGGCATCAATCTCCTGCTCAACAATGTTATTCGGCAATGCAAAATCAAACTTCTCTACCAATGCTGCAACCATCTTCGGCTTCAACTCTTCGTTGTAAATCTTGGAGAGTTTTTCACTTTTGATCTGCTCAGTTACTTTCTCTTTGAGGAGGTCAACGGTTGGATTTTCTTCACCCTGGAGGAGTTTCGCTGCCAATTCGTCATCAAGTTCAGGTATGATTTTTTCCTGAATTTCTTTAATCTTTACTTCGAACTCCGCCTCTTTCCCCGCGAGGTCTTTGGAGTGATATGATTCCGGGAAAGTCACAGTGATCACCTTCTCCTCTTCCGGCTTCATTCCAATGATCTGATCTTCAAATCCCGGGATAAACTGCCCTGAGCCTATTCTGAGACTGAAGTCTTCTGCTGTGCCGCCATCAAACGGTGTGCCGTCGATGCTGCCTGCAAAATCAAGGATAGCCATATCATCTTTACGAAGCATTCTTTTTCGCTTGATCTTTTCAAATGGAGCTTGCGCCTGGATCAAACTCTCAAGTCTCTCGTCTCTCTCTTTGTCCTCTACCGTCTGCTCATCATACTGCGGTGCAAGCTCGGCATACCCTTCCGGTTCAAATTCCGGCCTCAGAGAAAGTTCAACTTCAACATCAATGCCATCATCTGTTTTCTCAAATTTCTTGAATGTTGGCTGCCCGAGAATTGCATCAGGCTTCAATCCCAATTCACTGCTTGCTTGATCAAGAATCTCTCTGACTGCTTCACCTTCAGCATCCTGCTCCAGCTTTTCACCATACATTGCTTTTACAACATGTGCAGGCACTTTACCTTTTCTAAATCCATCAACTTTGACTTGTTTCCCCGCCTCTTTGGCAAGCTTGGTAATCTTCTCTTCGAGATCACTTTTTAGAATTTTCGCTGTCACCAATACATTGGCATCATCAATCTTTTTTGCTGTCACTTCCACTACAATCCTTTTGTCTATTTTATGTTAAGCCCAAAAGAATTTGGGTTAAAGTTCCGTGATTTTATCTAAAAATTGTTAAAAAAGAGAATTTCTATCCCAAACACTCTGGGCACTCATTCGGGCTCAACAAACCTCTCATCAGATCTTTTACTGGAGACTTCGTCCAGCGTCGCGTTCATCCAACCGAACTTGACTTCACCCTCTACTTTATCAAAGTTTTCAATATAGGGCTTGATATCCAAAAGAGGCGTACCGTCCAGAATATCTACCCCTTTGATGGTGACAATATTGCCTTCGACTTTGACAAGCTCTACGACTGACAGGCCGATGCTGTTTGGATGCATCGGTGTTCTTGTCGAAAAGACACCTCTTTGCGTATGGGTCATATCATTGAAAGGGATCACACTGAGCTTCGGCTTTTTGACTTTATGAAAGTGGTAGATCAGGTAAACATGGCTGAAACCATCCAGATCTTTCAGTCCCTCCCGGTATGCCGTATCGATTTCCAAAGTAGCACAAACATCTCTTGCACCTTTTGGCTGCACCGGCATATTGACCAAGTCACAAAAGGGGGAGCGGATGATGCCGATCTGCTTCATTTCAAAGGTCATGCTAATGTGCTGAACAGGTACCGCTGCCGCTGCTCTTTTCCAGTTTTCCCGCTATCAGCATCGCTACACTTGCCTCAACCGTTGGTGAGCTTTGATCAAAATAGAGATCCAATCCTGCCTTCGCAAAACCCTGGGCAGGGCTTCCCCCTATGCCCGAAACGATCAACGCATCAGGATTCAAACCCATGATGTTGATGACCGCATTCCCGCAAGCCCCTCCGCTGTGCCCCGGATTGGCAACCGCTTCCACATCGACAATTTTGTCCTCTTCGATAGTTACGATTGTATAAAATTTTGCTTTACCGAAATGTGCACCTCTTTTACTTAAATATCCCATATTTTCATCCGTTGGAAATACCAATCTCATATATTAACTCCTCTTTTTTAGTGGTGGTGTTGCCCGTGACCCTCACCCTGGGGGTGATCTCTGCGTGAATGACTTCCATTATGATGCTTGATGATCTTCGCCATGCTGTCATCATCGAGTACCTGCAGTTCATTATTGTCAAACTTTGTCAACACCTCATCGAGAGTGATCCTCTCAAATCCGGAATGAACCACCCTCATACCGCCATGGGCCTTGGTCGCCTCATAGGGACTGACACCCATTTCCTGTATGATGATAGTATCCACACCAAGCTGAGATAACCACTCTATCACGGCAACTCCTCCGCTTGCTCCACTTTTTTCAATGTTAATTTTTCCATCTTCGACCAGTGCAAACCACTTTGCTTTGCCAAATAGCGGAGCTACCGCTGGATTTTCTCGGTTTGTTTTAACCGGTATTGCTATTTTCACATCTATTCCTTATATTCAATTTAAAATATTGTAAATCTAAAGTGCAGGAAGCTTAAAATCTCTTCCATATCTTTGACCACTTCCTCCATGATTTTGCCTTCTCGTGTTCCCGAAAAGAGCCGTGCCATGATGTATCCGTTCATAAGTCCTATGGTTACTCTGCCATCACTCTTTTCATACACAGCAATGCTTAATGGCATTTTGGCTGCCATAAATTTACTGCCATCATTGTCCAGCATAACACCTGAAAGTTTGCCGTTGCAAAACTTGATGATCTTGACTTTGCCGACATCTTCACCTCCATGCTCCAACACCTCTTTTTGCTGGTCAATCACATCGGTGACATGCCAACCCTCTTGTTTATTGATACGAGTCTGGAGCATTCTTACGGTTTTGTCAAAGTCGTGAGGTACGCTTACTTCTTTAAAAAACATGGTTGGTGCTGCTACTTTAAACGCTAAACCTGTGACAAACAGACCCAGTACCAAACCTAAGATCAGACCTATTAACATCCCTTTTTTGTTACCCATTATTCTTCCTCTTCTATACAAATTCTTTCTGCTCTACACTCTAAAATCGTTCTATAAGTCACAAATCCTATGACTGATGTTGTCAGTAATATCAAAATCACTGAACCCGCATAAGTTACGGTTGTCCTCAATGCCATGTGCATCATCAGTGTAGATATAGTGATCGCCGCAAGCGGGAAAGTGTATGCCCACCAAGAGATGAAAAACTCTCTTGCATCATACATCCGTATCATAAACAGGAGTAAAAAGAGTGTAAAGAGTGCTATGAAATAGAGAAACATGCTAAACATATCGATACTGCCGTTGGTAATGCGAAAGTAACTTATAAAGCCTACCGCAGGAGGTGCAATAAGTATAAACAGTGTGGGCACCAACTTCTTTGCCAGGGGATGATGAAAGACAATACGATACATCATGATAGTAAAAAGTACCATCCAGAAAAACATTCCCAAAGCAAAGAAAAAGAGTGAGACCCAGACAGGAGCTGCCTCTACGCCCACCACAGGCACAAGTAAATTACCCACAATAGGAATGAACCAGGCAGGGTTACTGTGTACCACCTTAAGTTCATTGTGCACCCAGTAACGTATAACAATCAGCGTAAAAGCCAACTGCAATGGTGCGCCTATACACCAAAAGAGTATAGACACAGTCGGTGCAAAGTCATAATAGGCAATCGATACGAGCAAAAAACTGATTGAAATCGCTGCCATAAATGAACTTTTTATGGGGTGAATAAACTCCTCTTTGACTGCACTTGGATAGAGCAGCCATTTGAGCATATAAGCTATAAAAATAGTTAAAAATAGTGCGGTATCCACAAAAAGCAGCACAGCATAAATCCAATAAGGCATATTGATCAAATGATATGCCTTTGCAAAAACAATTGCAAAACCAGAGATCCCCATTATCACAGCAAAAAGCTGTACAGGAAGATGCTCCAGTGACCTTTGACTTAATTCCATATTTTTTCCTTAAAGGTAGATGATTAAAACTGTGTCTTTAATTGGCCATTTTTATACGCGCCGTAAGCCTCTTTGAGTGTCATCTCTCCGGCACCTATATACATTTTGATACGGCTTCTTTTGAGTAGATCAAGTGCTTTTTGACCTGCGCCATTACCTGTGATGACAATGTCCGGCCTAAGCTCCATCACTTTTTTAGAGGTTTGAAGACCTACGCCATGCTCCATCGATTCAGTCTCACTGTTTGAGATGCTTTCCAATGTATCACTCTCTTCATCATAGACAACCAACATCTCCATTCTGCCAAATCGTTCATCCATTGGACTATCCCAGGTTTCACCTTTTGCCGTAAATACTATTTTCATCTCTCGTTTTCCTTTATGATTGATTTTATTGTTTCCCAACTCTCTTTTACCAAAGTTGAAAGCGCTCCATCTTTGCCGTACTCTACAATAGGTTGCGCCAAAGCCAAGGCCTTGGTGAAGGTCTCGTCATAAGGCAGTTTGGCAATTACCCTGATATTCTCTGCTTCTAAAAAGTTTTCTATCTCCTGGGTCATTGCTTCATTCAAATCATATTTGTTGATGATGCAAACAGCCTCATAGTTAAATGTTTTAACCAGCTTTTGTACTCTCTTGAGGTCATGAAGTCCTGAAATAGTCGCTTCGGTAACCAATACTACCAAACTCGCCCCGCTCAAAGAAGAGATCACAGGACATCCAACTCCCGGACTTCCATCGGTAATCACAAACTCTTTGTCCTCTTTGAGCGCCAGTATTTTGGCTTCCTGTTTGACTTTTGCTACCAGTTTACCGGAGTTTTCAGCGGCAAATCCCAGTTTGGCATGAACCATTTTTGAACCATTTTTTATCTCAGAAATAAAAAGATCACCCGCTTTTTGCGTCTGCATGGTAATAGAGTCATGGTCACACACTCTAAAGCAGTACCAGCACCCCTCACAGGAGATAGGGTCCACCACATGAAAATCATCTGTTGGCGTAATGGCATCAAATTTACAAGCTTCAAAACAATCACCGCAATTGGTACATTTGTTTTCATCTATGACGGCTATCTCTCCACTGAAAAAGTCGCTTTGTTCTTTGAAGTTTGCATCAAGCAGCAGGTGCATATTGGCAGCATCCACATCACAATCGCTCACCAAAGCATTCGCCCCTTCAAGATAGGCAAATGAGGCAGAGAGTGAAGTTTTCCCTGTTCCGCCTTTTCCGGAGATCACAACGACTTCTCTCATTTTAGCCCCTTTATAAAGGTCATAATATCATCTAAAGCGTTTTTAAAATGTTCTATTTTCGGGTAGATAAGTTCCCCACTTGAGTAGAGTTTTGCCACTTCTTTGTCGTTTTGCACCTTTGTGATGATCTCTATACCTTCATTTTGACAATACGCCTCAACACCATTGTCACCAATGCCGTATCGGTTGATGATTACTCCAAATTTCTGTTTTAAAACTCTCATCGTCTCAACAGCCAATTTCAGATCATTCAGTCCAAAAGGCGTTGATTCGGTCACCAAAATGACATAGTCGCTGCCTCGACTCGCTTCGATCACGGGACAGCTTGTCCCCGGAGGAGCATCGAGGATTTTGATATGATCTTCATAATTCTCATCCACATATTTTATGGTTTGCGCGATCAATGGCACTGCCATCTCCTGCCCCAGATCAAGCCGCCCCTCAACAAGATCAAAACCGTCACAAGAGAAGGCTTTGATTTTGCCAATGCGTGCTTGCGTCATAGGAAGCGAATCAGTAGGGCAAAGTTCACTGCAGGCATAGCAGCTATGGCACAACTCCGGATAAACCAAAATCTCATCACTCAACGCAACAATGGCATTAAAGTTACAAACATCAGCACAGTTCCCACAATAAGTGCAATTTTCTTCTTCCCATTTGGGTATCATTTTGTAACTGATTTGTTCTTTGTTTAAGACACCATTTAAAAAAAGAGCAGAGTTTGGTTCTTCGACATCCAGGTCGGCCAAAACGACAGTTTCACCAAGACTGGACAGATAGGATGTCAAATTGGTTGAGAGGGTCGTTTTGCCTGTCCCTCCTTTTCCGCTTGCTATGGTTATCTTCATTTAATTGCTATTCTCAAAGATTCGATTGTGTGCTTTGCCACGACCCTGACCGCGCCCATATCCTTCACCGTTTCCCTGGCAGGGCTGATCATTCCGCATCGCTCTGCCTAGACCTGCACCTTCACCGTTTCTAAGGCCCATACCTCTACCTTTTCCTCTACCTTGATCCTGACCATTGAGTAAACCCTCTCCACGCCCCTGGCCTGCTTGTTCTTGACTATTCTGCAAACCCTGACCTCGTCCTCTTCCCATACCTCTGCCTTGATTTCTCATTTTTTATCCTTTTTATCTTTTTTCGATTCTGATAGCTTTTTGATGGAGCAGCGCATCGGCTATCTTTTTCCTGGCAGACTCGACAACCCTCGAAAAGGTCGTTCGCGAGATCCCCATTTTGTCGGCAGACTCCTGCTGGTACAAAGATTCGAAATCAGCCAATCGTATTGCTTCCATCTCATCTTCGTAGAGCACCACCCTTTCGAGTTCATGTCTTTTGACACCACAGGGTTTGAAACAGATGCTGCTGTGATCCGCATCAATATTTCTACTCTTTATTTTTCTGCCAAATCCATTCATTTTAAATCCTATATGTGCACATATGTTCGTAATTGTAGCGGACATATGTTCAAATGTCAAGGGTTTATATTATAATTCGTAATTATTTTTAAAATAAGACAATAAAATAAATAGGATCATATATGAAAAAGATATATTTTGCGCTGCCGGCTCTGCTTTTGCTCCTGGGTTGCCATGAGGAAACACCAAAAAAAATTACTCCGGCACCAAACTTTTAAAATAAAATTGACGAGAAGATCATCACGCTACTGAGCAGTGTCATCCTTTGAGTTTTTGGCCTGTTCGCTCTCGAGAACTTCTTTATTCAAAGAGTAGGTCAACACGGTTCTGATAGCTACGATGGCGCCCAATATTATGATTTCATCTATGCTTGGCTTGACGATAGTGTTCACGATATCTGCAGCGATAAGAAACTCCAATCCCAACAAAAGGTAAGAGCCGAGATTTCGTCTCAATAGCCCTATATCCTGGCATACATCGGAATCTTTATTCCGATGAAACTCCATCTGCAGAAACCCTTTTAGTCCCGACACGACGCCCCAGACAATGACACCAATCCCTATTGAACCGATGCCGAGCGTAAGATAGTGCAGTGGATGCATAAAGCATCTCCTTTTTCAAACATAAATGATAAAGGACACCTCCAATAATAGGTGATACCCTAAATCTAAGAATATTGTACCCAACTCTCTGGAGTAAACAGACTTACTCTGCTGTAGAAACAGAAAAAATAACAAATTTTGCTACAATTTGAAAAGAGAAAGATATTACAAAAATAGGTGTCAGATATGAATAAAGAAAAAGAGTTTGAAACAGCGATCACCAAAGTCCTTGAACTGCTCGGCGAAGATCCCGACAGAGAGGGATTGGTCAAAACCCCCAAGCGTGTCGCCAAAGCATTGCAGTTTCTGACAGAAGGCTATCATCAGGACCCCAAAGAGATCCTCAATCAAGCACTCTTCGGCAGTACCAATGACGAAATGGTCGTCGTAAGAGATAT
>JGI24024J18818_10001294_pt1 | contig 10213 bp, 7 predicted proteins | sample Cruoilmetagenom2_FD_18818 | JGI IMG/M metagenome (IMG submission 18818) | reverse complement strand
AGTTTTTCTTTTGCATTTATAGTGGCAGATATAGGTATCTCTTGACGGTATGTTTTTACACCCTCTTTAGAATTTTCTATAAAATCTTCTACAAGAAGCTTGATCAGTCCAGCTACAAAACGATGTCTATAAAGCTTTCCACCTCTTTTAATACCCTCTTTTTGTACCATCTCATCCACTCTTAAACAGAGTTCATCTTCCAGCAAATCATCAAAAGAAATGAGTCCATACTTTATACCATCATCTATATCATGAGAAGTATAAGCTATCTCATCAGCATGATCCACTACCATTGCTTCAAGTGAAGGGTGTTTGTCCAAGTTGAATCGTCTGTCTAAGCCTTTTAAAAAGGGTTTCTTGTAAGGATACGAATGCTTAAGTACACCTTCCAATGTGGCAAAAGTAAGGTTCAATCCATCAAAATCTTTATAACGTTTTTCTAGTTTGGTTAAAACTCTGAAGGATTGAAAATTATGTTCAAAACCTAAAGGTCTGCCATCTGCTTTAAGAAGTTTGTCAAGTTCATCTCCTCCTACATGTCCAAAAGGAGTATGTCCTAAATCATGAGAGAGTGCGATAACTTCTGCAAGAGTTTCGTTAAGTTCCAACATACGTGAAAGCGTTCGTGCTATCTGACTCACCTCCAGAGAATGGGTGAGACGTGTACGGAAGTAGTCACCTTCGTGATTTAAAAAAACCTGTGTTTTGTATTCTAGACGTCTAAAAGAGCTACAATGAAGTACTCTATCTCTATCTCTGGCATAAGGATCTCGAAAATCCTCCTCGAAAGAAAAAAAACGTTCATGGGCTTGCATTAGGTACCTTTAATTTATATTGATATAATTGTATCAAAATAATAATGGAGTGTGCCCATGGAAAAAATAGAAATGTACCATATTGAATATGAAAAACCAAAAGTCACACTTTTACAACAGTCTGGACTGGGTGTTGCAGAGATAGCGGCACGTACCTGTTATGATAGTTTTGAAAACTCTGAGAATGCATGTGTTAAAACAGCAATGGAGCATTTAGACACAGATGCCATCAATAATATTGACGATTCTGATCTACTCGCTAACTTGGCATGGGTACATCATCATCACTCTATCATTGAACACGCAACTTTAAGTTTTTTGGTACAAGGAACTTCAAGAGGAGTACTCCAAGAACATGCTCGCCATAGACTGCAAGCTATTTCAGTCAGAAGTACACGATATACAATGTCTTCGGTTATCAATGCTTTTGTTGCTTCATTGGAAAGCAGTGATGGTTTTGCATTCTTTTTAGAAAAAGTACTTGCACTTAACCTTTTTGTAGTCACTGATGAAAAATACTTGGCCATAGAGATAAAAGCAATGTATGATAAATTACAGTTTCAATATGAAAGAGATAGTGATTTTCTCAAAAGTGCTATAGCAAAATCATCTCTTCCTTTTATTGAAGATTGTAAAGGGGATGCCCAAACACTTTTTGAAGCATTTCAAATGGGAAAGAAAAAAAGAAACGTGGGTGATGGCTTTAAACACATCGTTTCAGATAACTGGAAAGTAGATATGGTAGTCACTTTTAACATCAGAAGTCTCAAAAATTATTTTGATCTAAGAGACTCCGGAGCAGCATGGTTCCAGATCCAGTGGCTAGCTCAAGCAATGAAAGAGGTTACTCCTAAAAAATATTTAAAACTCATTGATAAAAAATATAAAAATAGCTAAAAAAGAAAATACTTTGCAATATTTAAAAATTTTAACCTTATTATTGTTTTTACAACTTAACCTCTATGCACAACCACTTTCCATAGAAACCATTAGCAGCAACATTCAAAACTCGCTTCATACACATCTTAAAGGTCAAAACAAAACTATCGTACAAAATCTTTATGCACAAACAGGTAACAAACCTTTATGGGTAGGTACACAAAATGAAAAGAAGATGAGTCAGCTTGTCCGGGCACTCAATGATCCTCTTTTTAACTATAAAAACAAAGCTTTTGACCAAAAGTCCATCAAGCGCCTCTTTTTTCTTCTTGACAATAGTGAAATAAGTTCTGATAAACAAGCTGCTGTATATGCAAGGCTTGACCTTATGCTTAGTAACTCTTTTGTTCGTTTAGTACGTTTTATCGTGCAGGGTGATGTAGATTGGAATTTGGTACAAGAAAAACTTGAGGGTTTGGAGCAGAGTGATAACATCAAAGCAGAATGGGAGATGACTTTTAAAACATTTCCCGATCAAAATGAGCTTGTTCCTGCTGTCATAAATGGCAATATCTATGACTATCTTGAGTCGCTCATTCCTATGGAAAAACACTATAAAAAACTTGTAAAATTACTTAAAGATTATCGTGTCATGGATAAGTTTCCAAAGATAAAATACAGTAACAAACCATTAAAGCTAGATGATAGATCATCCCGTGTAGAACAGGTGAAAAAACGGCTTCAAATCTCAGGAGATTATCCAAAAAATGCATCTATAAACAGTAAATTCGATAAGACACTTAGAGAAGCGGTGATCACCTATCAAAAGCGTTACTTACTTAAAGTCACCGGTATGGTAGATAAGACAATGACCTACTATCTTAATCAACCTGCTTCAAGCAACATACAGGCTATTATTACAAACTTAGACAAAACAAAGCTCTATCCAAAAAACTTTGAAAAGGAATATGTTGAGGTCAATATTCCTGATTTCAATCTTCGCTACTATAGAGATGGTGAAAAAATTATTAAAACAGGACTAGTGGTAGGGCGCATAGACAGACCTACTCCTCTTTTTCATGATACCATACAATATATGGTTATCAATCCTACATGGACGATACCTGATAATCTTATCAAAAAAGATTTGATCCATGTACTACGAGATAATCCTGCCTATTTGGAAGAGAATAATATCCATGTCTATTCCGGCAAGAAAGAGATTAATATTACGCAAGAGATGTTAGATCCTTATGAAGAGAGTGAAAAACGTGTACCTTTTCGTTTCGTACAATTTCCCGGGAATAATAATGCTCTAGGTCGTATTAAGTTTATGTTCCCCAATAAATATGCCGTCTATCTTCATGATACAGACAATAAATCACTCCTCTCAAGACGTTATAAGATCTATAGTTCAGGGTGTATGAGAGTAGAGAAACCATTTGAATTTATGGATATACTACTTGAACATTCTAAAAAAAATTATTCTCGCAGTGATATAGAAGAGATCATCACTACAGATAAACCTACTACCATAAAATTACGTAAATCTATTCCTGTGCATATACTTTATTTTACTGTCTATGAAGAGGATGGATTGGCATATTTTAAAAATGATATCTATCTGTACGATAAGATCATAGAAGAGTCTGTAGAGGGACATAAAAAGGATACATTTACAGTACCCAAAAAACGTATGATCTCTGTAAAGAAAAATGCTCAAATTAAAAAAGGTGAACAGATAAAGCCGTAATCAGTTCTTTTTTCGCATTTTAACCCTCTGCAGGTGTGTCAATGCAATGGCCATTGCATCTGTAATATCAAGGGGTTTTATCTCTTTTTTTATACCCAGCAGTCTTTTCACCATAAAAGCCACTTGCTCTTTAGTGGCTTTACCATTTCCTGTCACTGCCTTTTTCACTTGCAAAGGGGTATATTCATAAAAATATCCTACCTCTTGGAGTATTTTTAGAGAGAGAGCTCCTCTAAATTGTGCAAGCTTTAAAACAGACTTTGGATTATAGGCAAAAAAGATATCTTCTATAGCCACTTCATCTATCTTATGTGCCTTTAAAATGATGTCTATACCCTCTACAAGCTCTACGATCTGCTCTTGCAACTCTTTTGTCTTGATTTTAAGCAAACCTGCTTCAACAAGTGAAAACTTTTTTCCATCCCAATATAGTATACAATACCCTAAATTACGGCTTCCTGGGTCTATTCCTAAAATATTCATTCACACCTTTGTTCACATAGTGAATAAAATTATTCAACTCTGTTTAATGCCCCTATTTTAGCTTAAATTGGCTAAAATGCTAGAAGTTATTCACATTAAGAATTCTAATACTCTTAAAATGTGAAAATCTGTTCACACATTTAAAAATATTAAAGGCATTTCGAGATGAATATCGGACAAAAAGTACTTTTTGAACTCAAAAAAGAGATCTCTGAGACTGAATATGAACGCTATATTAAAAAATTGATCTATGATACAAAACGCTCTAGAAGTAACATAGTCTATTTTAATGCACCCAATATGCTTATAGCAAAATGGGTTAAAACTAAATACACCGATAAACTTGAACACCTTTTTGAACTTCAGAATGAAGTAAAACCTGAAATAGAAATTACCGTAGGCAAGCAAACAAAACAAACCCCTGTAGCAGCAGTGAAACAAAGCAGTGAAAAAAGCAGTTCTAAAAGTACTTATTTGAACCCTTCACTTACTTTTGACAGTTTCATTGTAGGGGATTCCAACCAATTTGCCTATACTACAGCAAAATCGGTAGCAGAAAAACCCGGTAAACAATACAATCCGCTTTTTATCTACGGTGGTGTAGGATTAGGTAAAACTCACTTACTTCAAGCCATAGGTAATTATCATATAGACTTGGGTAAAACCGTCATCTATACTACACTTGAACAATTCATGAACTCATTTACTTCTCATCTGCGTTCTCAAACGATGGATAGATTTAGAGATAAGTTTAGAGAGTGTGACCTGCTGCTTATAGATGATATACAATTTTTAAGCCGTAAAGAACAGACTCAGGAAGAATTCTTTCATACTTTCAATGAACTCTATAATACCAATAAACAAATTGTGATCACTTCAGACAGGCAACCCAATAAGATCGCTGGATTGGTTGATAGACTTAAAAGTCGATTTGAATGGGGTCTTATGGCAGACATACAACCACCAGGATTAGAAACTAAAATTGCGATTATCCAGAAAAAGTGTGAATTGGATGGTATTAAACTTAACCATGAAATCATTAACTTTATCGCTACTCATATGGGTGATAACATACGGGAGATCGAAGGAACAATTATTAAACTCAATGCCCTCTCTTCTATGCTTAATCAAGAGATCACCCTGGATTTTGCACAAAATGCTATTAAAGATCAACTAAAAGAGAAAAAAGAAAATATTACTATTGATGATATTGTTAAGATCGTCTCTAAAGAACTCAACATAAAACCTTCAGATATTAAATCAAAAAAACGTACTAAAAACGTAGTCAGTGCTAGAAGAACAGCCATCTATTTAGCTCGAAATCTTACGCCTAACTCCATGCCTCAAATTGCTCTGTATTTTGGTATGAAAGACCATACTGCTATCTCACATGCTATGAAAAAGATCAATGAAATTATAGATAACGACGAAAATTTTAAAGTATTATTAGAAGAACTCTCAAATAAAATTCATACAGATACGCAAAGTCTTGAAAATTGACTTATAAAACTTGAATAAAAAAAAGATATAATTTTAAAAGTGAAAAGATGTGAATGTTTAAAAAGAATTAGACATTTCACCTAACATCGGTAAGACAAGCAATAGAGTAGTTTTTCACATATTCATGTCAAACTACTACTACGTACTAAATTATTAAAAATAAGGGGAGTCTATGAAGATAAGAGCACAAAAGCAAATTATAGAATCAATACTCATCAATCTACAACCTTTTTTAGAAAAAAAAGATGCAAGTCAAATTACATCACATATACTATTTAACTCACATAATGATAAATGTATTGTTAAGGCAACAGATGGAGAGATAGGCTTAAAAATTGTTACTGATCATATTATGATTGAGTCTGAAGGTTCATTTACTGCAAATGGTAAAAAATTACTTGATATCATTCGTATATTAAAAGATGATGAAATCATTTTAGAACTTTTAGACAATACACTTATTATTAAACAAAAACACTCTAAATTTAAATTACCGACATTTGATCCTGACTCTTATCCAAATTTTCCAACTGCAGAAGATAAACCTCAAATTACTTTGGATTCTTTAAGCCTTATACAAAATCTTAAAAAAATCTCTCCAGCCATAGATACAAACAATCCGAAATTTGAACTTAATGGTGCTCTTATCAATATTAAAAATGATTCAACAGATCTTGTAGGTACTGATACCAGAAGATTAGCCATTGCAACAATTCAAAGTTCAAATAGCGAGGAACTCTCTTTAATTGTTCCTAAAAAAGCTATTTTAGAAATACAAAAACTTTTTTTAGATCAAATTGATATCTTCTTTGATGAAACAAATCTTATTATTTCAAATGAAAACTACTTTTTCTATACTAGACTTATTAATGGTAAATTCCCTGATTATCAGAGAATTGTACCTTCAACTATTAAACATGCCATTACTCTTCCCAAAAAAGAGATGTTAGATGCCATTAAAATGATCACTACTATTTCTCAAGAGATTAAAATGACACTACTCTCAGATGCCATTATTTTTAACTCTTTAAGTGCTGATAATGTAGAAGCAAAAACAGAATTAGAATTGAATACAGGTTTAAGTGAAAAATTTGAACTCTCTTTTAACAGTAAATATATTTTAGATTTTATTTCACAAATTGATAAAAATGAATTTACTATAGAATTCAATGAACCTAGTCTGCCATTTATCGTGAAAGACGATAATTTTATTACGATCATCATGCCAATTGTTGCATAAAGGAAAAATGTTATATGAGTGAAAATACAACAAAATATATTTTTGTTACTGGTGGTGTACTCTCTTCTTTAGGAAAAGGTATTACTGCTGCGAGTGTAGGTACATTACTAAAACATACAGGACAACGTGTAGGCGTTCTTAAACTAGATCCATATATCAATGTCGATCCAGGTACAATGTCACCACTTGAACACGGTGAAGTATTTGTCACCAAAGATGGTGCAGAAACGGATCTTGACTTAGGACACTACGAACGATTTTTAGATACATCACTTACTCAAAATAACAACTTTACTACAGGACTTGTCTATAAAACAGTAATAGAGAATGAACGTAAAGGTAAATACCTTGGGAAAACAATTCAAGTTGTTCCTCATATCGTTAATGAGATCAAAGAACGTATCATAAGAGCAGGTGAAGGAAAAGATATTCTTATCGTTGAGCTTGGTGGTACAACAGGTGATATTGAAGGTCTTCCATTCTTAGAAACCATTAGACAGATGAAACATGAACTTGGTAAATCAAATGTAATGAATATTCATGTAACACTTTTGCCCTATATAAAAGCAGCAGGTGAACTTAAAACGAAACCAACTCAACACTCAGTTCAAGAACTTAGACGTATTGGTATTGCTCCTCATATGCTTGTTTTAAGAGCAGAAGTACCGGTATCTACTGAAATTAAACGCAAGATCGCTTATAGTTGTGATGTTGATGAGGATTCTGTGATTGTAGCCGCAGATGCTCCAACTATTTATCAAGTGCCTTTAAATTTTTTAGACCAAGATATGTTAACACCTATCTGCAAACAGCTTGAACTTGATAATTGTAAGCCAAAAATGGATGAATGGGCAAATTTGGTACATAAAATCATTATGCCTAGTGATAGTATGAAAATAGCATTTGTAGGGAAATACCTGGATCTTAAAGAGTCTTATAAATCTTTAACTGAAGCACTCATCCATGCAGGTGCCCATCTTGATACCAAAGTGGATATTAAATGGGTAGACAGCGAAAAAGTAGAAGATGAAGGTGCTGAAAAATTCCTTAATGACTGTGATGGTATTTTAGTTGCAGGCGGGTTTGGTGAACGTGGTGTTGAAGGTAAAATTCAAGCGATCCAATATGCCAGAGAAGAGAAAATACCTTTCCTTGGTATCTGTCTTGGAATGCAGCTCTCTATGGTAGAGTTTGCTAGAAATGTATTGGGTCATAAAGATGCAAACTCTGTAGAATTTAATGAACATACATCTGCTCCTATCATTTATCTTATAGATGAATTTATAGATGCCGGTGGTGCAAAACAGATAAGAACGACGACCTCCCCTATGGGCGGAACACTTAGACTTGGTGAATATGAATGTGAAACCAAAGAGGGTTCAAACCTTAGAGCAGCGTATGATGCACCAATGATCTTTGAAAGACATAGACACCGTTATGAAGCCAATCCTGTATATAGAGAAGCTTTAGAAGCAAAAGGCATGGATATTACAGGTGAGTCTCATGGACTTATAGAAGCTGTTGAAGTTGTAGATCATCCTTGGTTCTTAGGGGTACAATTTCACCCTGAATTTACATCAAGATTACAAAATCCAAATCCATCTATCTTGGCATTTGTAGATGCAGCAATAAAACATAAAAATATAGATGCATAAAAAATTAACGCTTAAAGCGTTAGAGACACTTCTACAAAACCGTTTTAAAGAGGGTTTTCTCTCTTTAAAAGATCTTCCCCAACCGGCTACTTTTAAAGATATGGACAAAGCAACTGCACGAATTGTAGATGCTGTAAAAAACAGAGAAAAGATTACGATCATTGGTGATTATGATGTGGATGGTGTGACTTCTACAACCCTTATGAAACTTTTTTTTGATGAGATCGAGTATCCTATAGAGTGGATCATCCCTAATCGCTTTAGAGATGGATATGGACTCTCTGCGAATATCATTCCTCGTATACTTGATACAGATTTAGCCATTACAGTAGATAACGGTATCTCTGCAGTCTATGCAGCTAAGCTTTGTAAAGAGGAGGGGATAGATCTCATCATTACAGATCATCACCTTTTGGCACCTGAAGTGCCGGAGGCTTATGCCATTATAGATCAAAAACAAATTGAATGTTCATTTCCCTACTCTGATGTATGTGGTGCTCAAATTGCCTGGTATCTTATCGCTTCTTTGAAAAATGCTTTAAATGTAAAGATCAACATGATGGAGTATATGGAACTTGTTTCTATTGCCATCATTGCAGATATGATGCCCTTGCAACATATTAACAGAGCAATGGTTTTAGCAGGAACAAAAGCCCTTAGTAAGAGTACGAAACCTGCCATAAAAGCGTATTTGGAACACAGCCAGAAGTCAGTGTTAAATTCAGAAGATATAGGCTTCTTTTTAGCACCACTACTCAACAGTGCAGGGCGGATGGAAGATGCTTCTTTTTCAGTTGATTTCTTAGCTTCAAAAAATATTTATGATGCAAGAGTAAGACTTGAACGTCTTATAGAGTTTAACACAGATAGAAAAGCTACAGAACAGAATATCACAGAAAAAGCCATGTTACAGGTTGATCACAATGATGAAGTGATTGTCGTAGTAGGTGAAGTGTGGCATGAAGGTGTTGTAGGTATTGTTGCTGCCAGGGTAGCACGTGCATGTGAAAAACCCTGTATTGTTTTAACTCAAAGTGAAGAGGGAATGTTAAAGGGGAGTGGCAGAAGCTTTGGTGAGTGTGACTTATTTGGCATTGTAGATGGCTGTAGAGAGCATTTAGAGAAGTTTGGAGGACATCAGGCAGCTATAGGGCTAAGTTTAGAAAAAAAGAGTCTGGAAGCCTTTAAAACAGAAGTACAGGAAAATTTTATTAAAGGCAGATATGTTAAAGAAATAATTGATCCTGAAATAACAGGTGAATTACATTTTTCTGATATTGGTTTTGATCTGACAACTCTGGTTAAAAAATTTGAACCTTACGGACAAGGAAACCCAAGACCAAAATTCATCTCAACAAATGTAGAGATACTTCAGGCAGATAGTATGGGTAAAGAGGGTGAACATTTGCGTTTTTCATTTGCACAAGATGGTATTATTATGCAAGGTGTAAAGTTTAAGAGTAAAGAACTGTTTGAAGTAGGTCAAAAAGTAACTCTGATTTATACGGTTAATGAAAATCATTTTAGAGGTAATATAAATTTACAGTTGATGGTCGATAAAATAATGGTTTGATTCTGTCAAATTTTGTCAAAAAGATTTACTTTATATGAATATTATACATATTATTTATAATTAATATTTGTATATATAATATCAAATCAAACTTATTACATTTTTAAGAAATATTTATATTAATTTATGTAGAATAAGTAACTATTTAACAATATAAAGGAGTAGTTTTGGATAAAAAAATGCTAAAAGAGGGTATGGACCTTATAGATGCACACTTTAAAAATGAAGGAGTATCTCGTCGTGATGCGATGAAGATGTTTGGTGCAGGTGGAGCGGCAATGCTTATGGGTAGTGGTGTTGCAACTGAAGCAACTG
>JGI24024J18818_10001293_pt1 | contig 10213 bp, 7 predicted proteins | sample Cruoilmetagenom2_FD_18818 | JGI IMG/M metagenome (IMG submission 18818) | reverse complement strand
CTGCCGCTAAATGAATACGGAAGTGAGCCATTTTTAGATGTGAGACTGATTTCACCCTTTCGCAGCTTGTAGCGTTGCATCACGGGAGAGTACCGGTGCAGTTTGCTGAAATCTTTAAGACTCACCGTCCAGGCTTGTTGATCATGCTGTTTAAATTCCATTCCAAACATTGGGATTACTGCATTAGTTTTATTTTTCTGTAGTGACAGCTTAACCGGTAGGGGTCTGTCAACTGCCAATAGCTTCTTGCCGGCTTCATTTATTACTTTGAGCTTATCAAGCGTCAGCTTGCCCGTTTGAGTATTAAAATCGAGATGGCCTTTGATGTCTGAAAAGAATTGCCCAGCCACCTCCAGTCCACATTGCTTAAACTGTAGCTTCTTCTCGCCATAGGTGATTTTCGTAGGCAATACTTTGATCGCGGTGGTGTCCATTGAAAGACTGGCGGGTGTCTTTGTTGTCAGGCTAATGTCATCACCGATGACGAGTTGCATCTCGACTTCAGCCTGTTCCAGGCGCAAGGCATCATGAGTCAAATCGAGTAATGTAATATCGAGGTCGGCATAGGGCAGTTTGCGGTTGAAAGTACCCGATACTTTTGTTTTTAACCAGGGCGAGATTGTGACAGTGGTTGGCGGCAACTTGCCCGACAGGGTCCTGTGGTCGAACGGTGTGGTAAATTCTTCGACATCTATATGTATATCACCCACCTTCCAGCTGTTTGCCCCTATACTGACTGAATCACCATCAGGCCTCATGTGATATTTCACATTGAGAGGTGCGCTATCAGGGTTGACCAACTGCAATACTGAATGTGCGGATTGATACTGAAACTTATCAATAGTGGCCTGCAGATCACCTGTGCTTTTTGCAGTATCCAGCTCTCCGGTGATGCGCGCCGAGAACAGATCTTTTTTACTGATATCTAGTTTGTGTAACGTGATATCTGTGTTGTTAAGACCGATATCCAGTTGATTGACATCAATCAACTGCTTATCAAATTCGAAGACACTGCTGTCTGCCTTGAAAGTGCCTTTGGCTTTTATATCAATGGTGGAGAGATCGATGACAAGCTTCAGGTCGGTATCTACGAGTCCTTCTTTCTGCTCGAAAGGAAAGGGGATACCGTAAAAATCGAGTAAAGTAAGGATACCGCCTGAAGCCTGGGCTTTGGTTCGAATATAGGCGGTGAGTACAAACGGGTCTTTGTTGAAGTTTATGTCCAGCTCGCTGTCACCCGCATCCTGGCCATAAAAACTTGCATTGCGTGGTTGAATTTTCAGCACACCCTGTTCGAAAACAACATCTGTTTCCAATGCCTTAATCGGTTCCAGTCCCTGTGCAAAGGTGTATTCTGTATCTTTTACCTTTGCGACAGCATGCAGCGTCTGTAGTATTGATGCCGGCTTATCGTAAGGGATCGAGCCACTGACAGAGGTCAGCGAAATCTCGCTGGCAGTGAGATAATCGCTTATCCAGGGTGAGATATCCGGGCCGAGATCGAATACCTCAACGATAGGCGCAATGCTTGTCACCGATTGTTTACCATGACCGGAAAAAGATAGCTGCGTGCGGTCTGCCTTCACTTCCAGCTGCAACGGTAGAGTGTCAGCAATCATTGCCTCGAAAGTTGCTGTTAACTTCCTGTTGTCAGTGTCAATCCTTACCTTTCCCTGTGCATGACTTTTATATTCAGGTGAGATAATTTTTTCAATATCGACAAGCAGGAATTCAGCATCAGTACCGATTTTTGCCTGTATCTCAAGCTGTGGTGAGTTGATACTCAGCTGCCCACCTTCATTTTCACGGAATTGGAAGCTGGCGCTCAGAGGGCCAATAGCGATTTTCTTTATATCGATAGAAGTAAACCATTCTTCTATCAAGTTCGCTGCGCGTAAAGCATCACGGACATATGAAGGTTCAGTACCGCCAGAGGGTTTTTTAGAGGTTTTTTCTTTTGCTGGCTGGACAGTAATATTTTCTATTTCGAGCTTGAGCTTGTCATCCAGGGCCAGGTATGTGTTGCTGATCTGAGTGTTCAACAGCGACAGTTCAGTAATATTGATACCGCGTTTCAGGACGATAAAAGCAATAGAAAGCATTATCGCAAGAGATATAACGAGAATGACTATTACGCGAATGAATATTTTCATTTAAATATCCTTGAGTTTAACTTATCACTGCTAGTTGAGGATATCGTCATATTCAGGTCACATATGAATCGTCCGGACACCGGTGACTTCATGGCAGTGATGGAAACAAAATTCAGGCGTTGACTGAAGTTTTTAATGCGCCGGAATGATGGAGTTAGAGTAATACAGCCACATGAAACCTTCAAGATTCTTTATGGGGAACAAGTTTTATCTCAAACAGATTTGGCCAGTACTTTCCGGTTACAAAAAGCCTGTCACCAACTGGATCATAAGCGATCCCGTTCAATACATTTGCCCTGGTATTCGGAGAGTATTTTTTAAGCAGATCCGTTAGATCGACAACACCAACCACCTGTCCGCTGTCTGGTGAGATGATGACAAGATGATCCGTGAGCCAGGCATTGGCAAAAATATTTCCCTTCACCATTTCAAGTTCATTGAGATGTTCTACTGGCCTGCTATATCGAGATACAGAAAGACGTCTGATTTCTTTGAAAGTTACTGGATCCAGAAACCGTAAGACTGAAGATCCGTCACTTAAAATGAGTTGTTTGTTGTAAGAGGTTAGCCCCCAGCCTTCACCCGGATAGCTAAATGTTTTTATCAGATCAAAACTGTCTTCATCGTATATAAAAGCCGTACCAGCTTTCCAGCTAAGCTGAATCAGTTGCTGATTGTAGAGGGTTAATCCCTCAGCGAAGATGTCGTCATCTATATTTTTATTTTTTACAACCTTACCGGTTTCCAGCTCAACTTTTCTCAGGCTGGAATGACCATAGTTGCCGGTACTTTCGTACAGGTAGCCATCTTTAAAAATTAGCCCCTGAGTAAATGCTGTGGGGTCGTGTGGATAGGTGTTGATGACTTCGTAGTCATAGAGTGATAATTCACTTGCAGACACGGCTTCTGAAAAAGAAAAGGACAATGCAGTAATCAATAAAAATTTTAACAGATTACCTGTATTTTTCATAAAAGTGGAAACAAAGTTAAACGTAAAACATAAATCGTAACACGTAATACATCTTTGTCCTTACAACATCATCCCGCGAATCATAAAGTAGATCATTGCGGCCATTACGCCGGTGGCTGGTACAGTAATAATCCAGGCAGCAATAATCCTTTTAAAATGAGAGCGCTTAACCAGTTCTGTCTTAAATTCTTTACTCAATTGTTTGCGTTCTTTTTTGCTCAAATGTGCCTTGGCTGAATGTTCCTTCAACTGGTGCAGCATCTCATTTTTTCTTTCCAGAGGAGCATCATCAAATTCATCAAGGAAATTCTCGACTGCTTCCTGATCATCATCTTCATGGTGATGTTTGATCTCTTCAATCATGCCGCTGTAGTTGGATTTCAGGAATTCACGCAGGAAGCCAACTCCGAATATGCCACCGACAGCGATATGTGTTGAACTGACCGGCAGGCCGAGCTGTGAAGCGATGATGACGGTGATTGATGCTGCCATGGCGACGCAGAACGCACGGGTTTGATTCAGATCTGTTATGCCTGATCCCACTGTTCTGATGAGCTTCGGGCCATACAGAGCGAGACCGATCGCTATGCCGATGGCGCCTATCATCATTACCCATAATGGGATACTGGCCTTAGCGGTGACACCGCCGCCAGTAATTGCTTCATTGATAGCAGCAAGTGGGCCAACGGCATTGGCGACATCGTTTGCGCCATGCGCAAAGCTGAGAAATGCGGCAGCAAATACCAGTGGAATAGAGAAAAGCTGATTGATGCTTTCTTTGTTGTTTTTGAGTGTATCAGCAGACCGAACAACCATAGGCTTTACTGCTATATAGATTGCAATTGCTACGATTAAAGAAATCCCCGCCGCTGTCAGGAAATTCAGTTTCCAGATATGTTTGAATCCTTTCAACAACAGATAGGTAGAAAAGGACCAGGCCATGACCATCAGCAGCAGAGGAACCATTTTTTTTGCTGCGGCCAGCTTGTTTGTCCGGTAGGTGATTTTGCGTTTTATCAGGTACAGGAATGATGCCGCTATCATGCCACCCAGAGCGGGTGAGATGACCCAGCTAGCCACAATTTGCGCCATTTTGTCCCAGTTGGCGATGTCCATGCCACCTGCGGCAATTCCTGCACCGAGTACGCCGCCAACAATAGAATGGGTGGTGGAGACGGGTGCACCCATTGCGGTGGCAAGATTAAGCCAGACAGCACCGGAAAGCAGGGCCGCCATCATCAGCCAGATAAAGGTATTGACATCAGGAATCATGTTCGGGTCGATAATGCCTTTTTTTATTGTACTGACAACGTCACCACCGGCAATCAGGGCACCGGCTCCCTCGAAAATAACGGCAATGATGATGGCACCGGTCAGTGTCAATGCCTGTGAGCCAACAGCAGGGCCTACATTATTCGCAACGTCATTGGCACCGATGTTTAATGCCATATAGCCGCCAATGACAGCGGCAATCACCAACAGAAGCCTGCCTTCGCTGGCAGGCGCGGTGAGATAGATAAAGAGCAGGACGGCAATCAGAAATAGCAATCCGATTGCTGATCGTGTTATCTGTTGGTGAGTATTGATTTGCATGGTGGCTACTTATTGACCTTATTGTTACGAGAGGAATACGACGATTCCGGATCTTAATAGTTTACCGATGACAATATTAATAAATCTACTGTCTGGAGCCTGCTTAGGAGAACTTTCCTGAGAAAGCCTATTTTACATTATTTTTTTTGTAGCGATGTAGTGTTTTCTGTGTGCAGGTGATAATTTTATTTGTCTGTCCGTCTGCTGTTTAATCCCGCCATAGCTGATAGATGGCAGGGTATAGACCCGCTAGTGTCTTCTTATCGTGCGGCTGAACTGCTAGAATCCGCAGCCAGTATATAGATTGGCGTATTTTAGCGCCTGATCATTTAACAAACCTGCTGCTGTAAAAACAATCTTATAATTATGGAAGACCTCAACCCGCTGCACAATCAACTCAAAGATATGGAAGGGCGCGTGCTGTCCCTGAGGGGGTATCTTTGACTTCGATAGCAAATCTGAACAGCTGACAGAAATTCAACGGGAGCTGGAAAGCCCTGATGTCTGGAACGACCCGGAAAGGGCGCAGGGTCTGGGGCAGGACCGTGCCCGGCTGGAGGCGGTAGTGGACGTCATACTGATGCTGGAAAACGGCATCGAAGAATCCTCTGAATTACTCTCAATGATGGAAGAGGAAAATGATGAATCCATGCTTGAGGATGTACAGGGTGATCTGAATCGCCTGCAAAGCAAGCTGGAAGAACTGGAATTTCGCCGCATGTTTTCCGGCAAGATGGATGCGAATAATGCCTGGCTGGATATACAGGCAGGCTCCGGGGGCACGGAAGCACAGGATTGGGCGAACATGCTGCTGCGCATGTATTTACGCTGGGGAGAACGCCAGGGCTTGAAGACCGAGCTGATGGAAGTTTCCGAAGGAGATGTGGCGGGAATCAAAAGTGCCACCATAAAATATACCGGCGATTATGCCTTTGGTTATCTGCGGACAGAGACCGGCGTTCATCGCCTGGTGCGGAAGTCACCATTTGATTCCGGCAACCGGCGCCACACCTCATTTGCATCAGTTTTTGTGTCGCCGGAGATTGACGACAGCATCGAAATTGAAATAAATCCGGCTGATCTGCGTATCGACACCTACCGGGCAAGCGGTGCCGGCGGTCAGCATGTCAATAAGACAGATTCAGCGGTGCGCCTTACGCACATCCCTACCGGTGTCGTTGTACAATGCCAGAATGACCGCTCACAGCACCGCAATAAGGCACAGGCCATGGATATGATGAAAGCGCGTCTGTATGAGCTGGAAATTCAGAAGCAGCAGGATGAGCAGAAGGAGTTAGAGGAATCCAAGTCAGATATTGGCTGGGGCAGTCAGATTCGTTCATATGTCCTGGATTCATCACGCATCAAGGACCTGCGCACCGGTGTTGAAACAGGTAATACCCAGGCCGTGCTGGATGGAGACCTTAACCAGTTTATCGAGGCAAGCCTAAAATCCGGACTTTAGGATATTATTTACTCTCTATATATTACTGTGGGAGGCGCGCCCTCGCGGCGAAGACTTTGACTTGAGAGCTTGCCGCAGGGCAAGTCACCCACTACAAACATTAATGAAAATACGCTATGACCGATACTACTCAAAACGAAAACGAACAGATTAAACAGCGCCGCGAAAAGCTCACCGCGCTGCGGGAAAATGGTGCTAATCCGTTTCCCAATGATTTTCGGCGTAACACTGTGGCAGCTGAAATCCTGGCCCGGTATGAGGACAGGGAAAATGAGGAACTGGAGGCGGAACCGGTACGGGTAAAAGTTGCTGGTCGTATGATGTCACGGCGTATCATGGGCAAAGCCAGCTTTGCCCATGTTGAAGACATGTCTGGTCGGATTCAGCTTTTCGTGCAGCGCGATTCGCTGCCAGAAGGTTTCTACAATACCAGTTTCAAAAAGTGGGACATCGGTGACATTATTGGCGTAGAGGGCGTACTGTTCCGGACTAAAACCGGTGAATTAACCATTCGTGTTGATGGAATTCAGCTGCTGGTCAAGTCATTAAGGCCGCTGCCGGAAAAATACCACGGCCTGACCGACCTGGAGATGCGTTATCGCCAGCGTTATGTCGACCTGATCATGAGCCAGGCCTCTCGTGACAGTTTTCGTAAACGCACGCGCATTATCTCGCTGATTCGTGAGTATCTGGCAGACAGGGACTTCCTCGAAGTAGAAACACCCATGATGCAGGCCGTACCCGGCGGGGCGGCGGCACGTCCATTCAAGACATTCCATAATGCACTGAATATCGACCTGTTCATGCGCATTGCTCCAGAACTGTATTTAAAACGTCTGGTTGTGGGCGGATTCGAGCGAGTATTTGAGATCAACCGCAATTTCCGCAACGAGGGCCTAAGCACCCGTCACAATCCTGAGTTCACCATGGTTGAGTTTTACCAGGCCTATGCGGATTACAATGAGCTGATGGATTTGACAGAAGATATGCTGCGTCATATTACTGAAACCGTACAGGATGGTAATACGATAATTGCTTATCAGGGCGATGAATATGATTTCGGTAAGCCATTTACCCGCATGACCGTCAAAGAGGTAGTACTTAAATATAACAAGGAGCTGTCTGCTGAGCAGCTCGATGATGTCGAAATCTTGCGTCAGCATGCAGAAAGCCTGAAAATCCCCCTGCGCGATAGCTACGGAGCGGGCAAGCTGCTAATCGAGATTTTCGAAAAGACCGGTGAACACCTGCTAAAAGATCCGACATTTATCACCGCCTACCCTGTAGAAGTCTCACCATTATCAAGACGTAATGACGAAGACCCTACTGTTGCCGATCGTTTTGAATTATTCATCGGCGGGCGTGAGATTGCTAACGGCTTTTCCGAGCTGAATGACCCGGAAGATCAGGCCGAGCGTTTTCGCGATCAGTTGAAACAAAAAGATGAAGGCGATGAGGAAGCGATGTCCTACGATGCCGATTATATTCGCGCGCTGGAGCATGGAATGCCNCCAACAGCCGGTGAAGGTATCGGTATTGATCGTCTGGTCATGCTGTTTACCGACAGCCCGTCGATTCGTGATGTATTGTTATTTCCACATATGCGGCCAGAGGCGGAGGGATGAGGGCAGGTCAAAGGTTAAAGGTGAAAGGTGAAAGGAAAACCACTACTGGTTTGCTTTTGTGTTTTACATTTCATCTTTACCCTTTAAGTATAATTCTCTTCACAGACCTATTCGCCCCGAAGGCGGGCCTCCCACAATGAGGCTGTCAGGCGTGTTTTCTGATTTTGTAGGAGCGGCGTCTCGCCGCGATATAAAAGGTCAAAGATTAACAATTGAAGAGTTAAAGAAATCTGAAGAAGTTTTGCTTTTGTCTTTTTTCTTTAACCTTTCCCCTTTTGCCTTTTGCCTTTTACCTGTCGTCCAATGATCCGCCCCTTAGAACTCTACATCGGCCTGTCCTACACGCGCGCTAAACGGCGTACCGAGTTCATCTCGTTTATCTCCCTTGCCTCCATGCTGGGCACGGCATTGGGTGTGACGGCACTAATCACTGTGCTTTCTGTCATGAACGGTTTTGGTGAAGAACTGCGTAGCCGGATCCTGTCTGTTGCGGCACATGTTACGGTGACAGGGTTAGGCAATGAGTTGACTGACTGGCAGTCAGTTCAGCAGCAGGTAGCTGGCAATGAGGAGGTTCTTGGTAGCGCCCCTTACGTGCTTGCTCAGGGACTGTTGACGCAGAAGGGTAAGAGCAGCGGTGTCATGGTGCGCGGAATATTGCCTGCAGAGGAGTCATCTGTTTCCAGTCTTGGCGAAAACATGAAAGGCGGCAAGATTGAGCGACTTGCTGCGGGTGAATATCGTATTGTTCTGGGTCAGGAGCTGGCCTGGTCTTTGGGTGTGTGGGTGGGTGATAAGGTAACCCTGATGGCTCCCCAGGCTTCCGTTACGGCTGCGGGTATATTGCCGCGTATGAAGCGGTTTACTGTAGCAGGTGTGTTTGAGGCAGGCATGTATGAATATGATAGTGGCCTGGTGATGATCCATATAGCTGATGCACAGAAGCTCTACCGGCTGGGTGATAATGTGACAGGTTTGCGTCTGAAACTGGACGAGATAGATGCTGCACCGTTATTTTCTCTGGAATTAGGCAATCAGCTGGGCGCACTCTACCGGATAAGAAACTGGACCCAGGAGAATGTCAGTTTTTTCCGCGCACTTAAGATTGAACGTAACGTCATGTTTGTCATCCTGATGCTGATCGTTGCCGTTGCAGCCTTCAACCTGGTTTCTACGCTGGTCATGGTGGTGACTGATAAGCAGGCCGATATTGCAATTTTACGCACTCTGGGGATGAGCCCGGCAAACATCATGTCTGTGTTTATTTATCAGGGCATCATCATCGGCCTTATCGGTACCTTGCTGGGACTGCTTGGCGGTATTACTCTGGCGATGAATGTGTCAGCTATCGTCAGTGCCATAGAAGGTTTCTTTCAGGTACAGTTTATGCCGCCTGACCTTTATTATATCTCCGGCTTTCCCTCTCGCCTGGACTGGAATGACGTGGCCATAATTGGCGTATTGTCATTCGTCATGTCAGTGCTGGCGACCCTGTATCCTGCCTGGCGTGCATCGAGAACTCAGCCGGCAGAGGCATTGCGTTATGAGTGATAAGCGGGTACTGGAGTGCAGGGATTTGCACCGGATATTTACCGAAGGCCCGGCAGATGTCGCAGTGCTGAATGGCATCAATTTTTCTGTCGCAGCAGGTGAACAGGTCGCCATCATCGGCAGCTCAGGTTCCGGTAAAAGTACTTTGCTGCATTTGCTGGGAGGCCTCGACGAACCCAGTTCAGGAACAGTAATGGTTGACGGTATAGACATCAATACTCTCAAACAGGCTGAACGTGGGCGGCTGCGCAACCGTAGCCTGGGCTTTGTCTACCAGTTTCATCACCTGCTGCCGGAGTTTAGCGCACAGGTAAATGTCGCCATGCCGCTGTTGATACGCCGTGATGACAGTAAGCAGGCTATGCAGCAGGCAGCAGAGATACTTGACCGGGTCGGTTTGTCGCACAGGCTGCAGCACAAGCCCGGTGAGCTGTCCGGTGGTGAGAGACAGCGCGCCGCACTGGCACGTGCGATGGTGGCCAGGCCACAATGCATACTGGCGGATGAACCCACCGGTAACCTCGATCGAAGAATGGCCGAATCGGTCTACTCGCTGATGCTGGAGATGAATGAAGAAAATGGAACGGCTTTTGTGATCGTTACCCATGATCAGAGTCTCGCCGAACGCATGAACCGGATCTGTACTCTTGATGACGGGGTGCTGACGGACTGAAGTTTTAAGTGGTAAGATTTTGGGTTTCCAAAAAACCTCTGTGTTCCCAGTGTCCTCTGTGGTGAATTTTTTTGTCTTTAGGTTCTTAGTCTTTCGACTTAAAACTTGAAACTTGAAACTTGAAACTTCTTTTAACCCCCTCAATCCCCCGAGTGACAAATTTTTTCTTTACGGTTGCGGCGC
>JGI24024J18818_10001292_pt1 | contig 10214 bp, 10 predicted proteins | sample Cruoilmetagenom2_FD_18818 | JGI IMG/M metagenome (IMG submission 18818) | reverse complement strand
CTCTGGGTCGCTGTTCTGAACCAGAGAAGATCATATCCATTGTTTTTTTCCCCCGCAGCAGTTTATAGGATTGTTCGCCAAGCACCCAGCGTACCGCATCAGCAATATTGGATTTTCCAGATCCATTTGGTCCCACAATAACTGTGATTTCATCCGCGAACTCAAAATTAGTTTTGGTCGCGAATGTCTTAAATCCATTCAGTTCAATCGATTTTAATCTCATGAAATCTTAGTTACCTTTTTTCTTTTGATTGTTCAATTGTGATATTTTACCCAGTGCTTCTTGGGCTGCCAATTTTGATGCTTCGCGTTTGCTGTTGCCAATTCCATTACCTGACACTATCCCGCTTACACTGACATTTACCTCAAAGACTTTTTCATGGTCTGGGCCGGATTCCCTGATGGTTTTGTACACTGGAGATTCCTGAGATCTGGCCTGGGCCCATTCCTGCAGCAAGCTTTTGGGATCTCGATGATGGCCGTTTACCAGGATCTTTTCTATTGCCTCTTGAATATAAGGATCAAAGAAGTCTTCTACAGCTTTTACTCCCCGATCAAGATATATACCTCCGACCAGTGCTTCAAACCCAGCGCAAAGTAAGGCTCGCCGGGATCTACCTCCGGAGATGATCTCACCCTGTCCAAGGCGCATTGCTCTTCCCAGATCAAGTTTTCTGGCAAATTCAGCCAGCTGTTCTGTTCTGACTAAAGCAGTCCTCACCAGGGTTAAATCCCCTTCTGTCATTTCTGGATATCGATTATAAAGCCAGGCACCTACTATAAAATCCAATACAGCATCACCCAGGAATTCCAAGCGTTCATTATCTTCCAATGCGTCTTGATTTTCATTGATATAGGATCGATGCGTTAAGACACGCGTTAACAACGCAATGTTCTTAAAACCAAGTCCAACTCTTTGATTAAATTCCAGGGGGGTTTCGATAAGTTCCTGACCCTTCACCTGATCCATATTATTCTCCTCAGAACTCAGGGTCAGCCAAACTCCTCAGAGCATTGTTAAGAATTTCGCTGTCCATCAGTTCCATTTCTTTTTTAGTAGTGGTAAGGATTTATTATACCCAATGGCGCAGGATAGGCAACGGTTCAACCATTTTTCAACCCATGTCCGGTGATGATGCAAACTATTGGTTCGGGTATCAATTCGTGGATTTGCTCCAATCCGCTCCATACCAATGCTGATGTCATTTCTACATAGAAACCAAGACCTGCCAGCTGGGTCTGAGCTTTTAGAATATCGGATTCCTCTACAGCCAGGATCGATCCTCCACTGCGGCGTACAGCAGCCAGGACCTCCTTGCCATGAAAGGGGTCTGAAATTCCTACGCCTGCAGCCAAAGTTATCCCTTCAGGCACGGGACTGATTTCTGGACTATCAGTTTGAAAAGCTTCATATAAAGGAGCACAAACCGCCGCCTGGACGCCAATCAAGGCGGGAATTTGGGAGATCAATCCCGCTTCCAGTAAACCCTCAAATCCGAGTGCGATTCCGAGCAGTAGACTTCCATGGCCCACTGGTAAGATCACAGTACCCGGAGCGACGCCGATATCTTCAAATAACTCATAGGCGATGCTCGCAATACCTGCGGTTCCCTGTGGTAAATAGGCATGGGATGCATATACTGCCCCTGATCTAACCTCTTTCAGGACTGCATCTGCAGCATTGGATCTTTTACCGGGAATTGGGATAACTTCTGAACCGTAGCTTTCGATCTGCCGTCTTTTGGGACCTGATGCGGAAGCTGGAATAAATACCTTTCCTCGAATACCAGCCCGTGCGGCATAAGCCGCAAAAGAAGCTCCTGCATTTCCCGATGAATCTTCAACTGCCTCCCATATGCCAGCTACCTTTAACCAGCTCATCAAGACAGCTGTGCCCCGGTCTTTGAATGAACCTGTTGGGTTTTGGCTCTCCATTTTGAAACCGATCTTCTTATCATGAACCGTACTCCATACAAGAGGAGTATTCCCCTCTCCCAAACTGATCACGGGGGCATCATCAGGGAGGGAAAATCCCATTCTATAACGCCAAATTCCAGGAAGATCCGGTGATAATTTTTCAGGTTCAAATTCAAGTTCCGAGGAAAAACCAAACAAACCTCCGCAATCTGGGCAGCGGTGGGGAAATCGATCAATAGGAAAAGGNTTATGACAAGCCCGGCATTGGATCATGGGAATCTCTGTTTAATTATTNTTGGCTATGCGCAAATATTAGTCGATCTAACCGCCACTGACATGAGGAAAAAACGCTATCTCTGCTCGGTCAGGTAAGATCGTTTCGTCTCCTGAGAAAACCTGGTTCACAGAACTGAACATATTGCGTACTGTGGGGGCGGCATCAGGATATAAATCTATCAGAACTAATTTCAGATCATTAACAGAAGAACCAGCAGGAAGCTTTAGTTCCAGCTGTTTTTTTCCAATCCGTGCCCGTATTGTGGAAAATAAGAAGATCTTTACAATAATCATCCACCTGCACCTCTAATGAACATCCCGCAACCAGGGATTCAAGGATAACTCTCTGGAGAAATTATACCGTACTCAACCTCTGAGCCAAAGAGACAGGCCCCGAATTGAAAAATACCCCCGTGATATAATGCAATCGATGGAAAATAACCTTGAGAAATGGAAAATCGGTCTTTCCAAGACCCGAAAATCGACCTTTGGAAAGATAGCGGCTTTTTTGGGTGCCAGCGAGATCACTCAAGATACCTGGGATGAACTGGAAGATCTTTTTATTCAATCGGATCTTGGAGCACAAACCAGCCTGGAGATAATTGATCAGTTAAAAACCCGCAGCGAGAATGCCGGTATCATCCATTCGGAGGAACTGAGCGGATTGATAAAAAACGAACTTACTTCCCGGTTGATCACTCCTCCGGAGCACCAAATCAAGGAAAAACCACAGGTCATCTTGATCGCAGGAGTGAATGGATCAGGAAAAACAACAACGATCGCGAAATTGGGTAAATATTATCAAGATCAGGGATACAAAATTCAGTTTATCGCCGCTGATACTTACAGGGCTGCAGCTGTGGAACAACTGCAGATCTGGGGCGAAAGGCTGAATATACCTGTCACCGCAGGTCAGCAAAATGGGGATCCCGGGGCAGTTGTTTATGATGGCATTCAATCTGCCATATCCAGGGAAAAGGACCTGGTATTGATCGATACTGCTGGCAGACTGCACACAAGCTCTAACCTGATGGAAGAGCTGAAAAAGGTACACCGAGTAGCCGGAAAGGCACTGCCAACAGCACCCCATCACAGCTGGTTGGTAATGGACGCCACAACCGGCCAGAATGCCCTGTACCAGGCTGAATCCTTCCACGAGGCAATTCACCTTGATGGCATCATCCTGGTCAAGTTGGATTCGTCAGCCAAAGGCGGAATGGCATTTGCAATCCAGAACAAACTGGGATTACCCATTCTTTTCGCAGGGTTGGGTGAAGACCCGGAAGACCTGGTTCCGTTTGACCCTGGATCATTTGTAGAAAGTATCGTAAATTAGGAACAGGAAAAATATGCAGCAAAAATTGAAACGCTATCAAAAGGAATTTGATTTTTCTTACTGCCTGGGTGTGTACCCTACGCTGGAATTGATCAATACCCGACCTGAATCTATTCAGGCGGTCTTGCTGCATTCCAAAGGATCATTTAACCAGGGAATTGAAAAGATCCGTCTCCTGGCCGGTAACCTGAAAATCGAGATCATAGAAAACGACCGCCTGGTCGAAAAACTGGCTCTACGGGGCAATACTTATGCGATCGGCGTATTTAAAAAGTTTCGCTCGGAGTTAGATCCCAACCAGAACCACCTGGTGCTGGTCAATCCATCCAGTATGGGAAATTTGGGTACGATAATGCGCTCAATGATTGGTTTTGGCCTCAAAGACCTGGCCCTGATCGAACCAACCGCAGACCCCTTTGACCCCAAGGTGATCAGAGCTTCGATGGGAGCAGTTTTCCATTTACGATTCCAGAAATTTCGATCATTCACGGATTATTGGGGCGTCCAGACAAAACATGCCATTTACCCATTTATGACCGATGGCGAAATTGCTCTTCCGAAAGTCAGTTTCAGCACACCTGCTGCTCTGGTATTCGGTGGAGAAGCACCTGGTCTTGGAGAGGAGTATCATCAATTCGGAACAAGTATCAATATCCCACAGGCAGATGCTGTGGATTCGCTGAATCTAGCGCAATCAGTTGGAATAGCCCTCTACCAATTCTGGGTGGAACAAAACCTTTAAACTGCTTTAGACATCCCAAGCCGGAGATCAGAAAACGGAGTACAGTCATGGAATCCTTAACCAGCATCCTTTTAGAAAGCCAGAAGAAGATCCAAAATTTACTGGAGCGTCTTTGACGTAGCTGGGAAACAAACCCTTCTGGACAACCTGAGAAAGGAATCTCAGGCAACTAACTTGTGGGATAACCAGAATCGGGCCAAAAAAGTGATGAAAACCCTGGCAAACCTGGAAGGGGAATTAAAAAGCTGGGCAATCCTTGAAGAACGACTTAGGGATGCCATGGAATTAACAGAAATGGGGGATGAAAGCCTTGAGAATGATCTCCAAAAAGAAGTCTTAGCGCTCCAGGAAGAAATAGAAAAGAGAGAATTTGATGCCATGCTCTCAGGAGAATATGATCGGGGAGATGCCCTGCTCGCAATCCATGCCGGTGCAGGGGGTAACGATGCCCAGGATTGGGCGGAAATGCTGCAGCGTATGTACCTCCGCTGGGGAGAAAAAAGAGGTTTTAAGACAGAGACCCTTGATCTGACCCCTGGTGAAGAAGCCGGAATAAAAAGCACGACTATTTCAGTGAGCGGTTTATATGCCTATGGCTACCTGCGTTCAGAGAAAGGTGTTCACCGCCTGGTAAGGATCTCTCCTTTCGACTCCTCCAATCGCAGGCATACATCCTTTGTGCTGGTGGAAATATTACCGCAGGTCGATGATGATAATGATATAAATCTCAATCCCACTGACCTGAGGATCGATACTTTCCGTTCAGGGGGAGCCGGCGGACAGAGTGTCCAGAAAAACGATACCGCTGTCCGTATCACTCACCTGCCAACCGGAATTGTAGCCAGCTGTCAGAATGAACGCTCTCAGACCCAAAACCGGGAGATGGCATTAAAAGTGCTGAAAGGCCGGCTGGTTGCGTTAAAACAACAAGAGAGAAAAGGAAAAATCGAAGAACTCCGGGGGGAATACCAAAAAGCAGAATGGGGCAGCCAGATCCGTTCTTATGTACTGCATCCCTATCAAATGGTTAAAGACCACCGCACTGATTTTGAAGTGGGCAATACCGAAGCTGTCCTTAACGGAGATCTGGACCCCTTTATTGAAAATTATCTGCGAATGACGCTGGGTGAGAAAGATTCATAACTACCCCAGCTGGTGAAGTGTTTTAGATAACAGCGCAGGATCAATATTCCTTTTATTTGAGATTCCTATCTACACGTCAGAAGGAGGACCCCAATGGCGAAAAAGATCGGGAAGGTCCTTATTGGCACAATCATTGTTCTGGTTTTCCTGGCAGGTATCACAGCCCTTATCGCTCCTCCCTTAATCCGCAGAACAGCGAAGAAATCTTTTCCCGTAGTTGATGGAGAGATCCAGATCTCTGGACTGGACGGCCCGGTCCGGATCTACCGGGACGGCTACGGAATTCCCCATATTTATGCAAGCACCCACCATGACCTATTTTTCAGCCAGGGTTATGTTCATGCCCAGGATAGGTTCTGGCAAATGGATTTTTGGCGACACATGGGTGCAGGCAGACTGGCTGAACTTGTCGGAAAACCCATGCTGGAAACAGATAAGTTCTTGAGAACCTTGGGGTGGGAAAGAGTTGCCCAGCAGGAACTGGAATTGCTTGGCCCCGATGAGAAGGCTGTTCTGGATGCCTATTCTGCTGGAGTGAATGCCTATATATCTGAGATANCAGGAACAGATTTAAGCCTGGAATATCTATTCCTTGGCATATTAAATTCCGAATATGCACCTCCGCCCTGGACCTCCCTGAACAGTTTGACCTGGGGGAAAGCCATGGCCTGGGATTTACGCGGCAACCTGGACTCAGAGATCGACCGGGCAAAGCTGCTGAAAACCCTACCGCGCAACCAGGTTGAGTTCATTTATCCCCCCTACCCGGCAGATCATCCATATATCGTAACCGAGCCTTCTAGCGAAAAAGAATCTGATCAGCAGGGATCCGTTCCAACTGATACTGATCTCTCATATCTGACTGAATCCATCTGGCTAGAAGTTACCGAATCAATGGATAATATCAAGAGCAATGTGGCAGTTCTGGACCGGATCACCGGAGGAGGTTTCGAGGGAATCGGTTCCAACAGCTGGGCTGTGCATGGAGATCTGACCGATACCGGGAAACCATATCTTGTGAATGATCCTCACCTGGGTTCCCAAATGCCATCGATCTGGTATGAAGTTGGCCTGCACTGCCAGGAAAAGACCGAGGAATGCCAGCTGGATGTGACTGGGTTCTCTTTTGCCGGCGTACCTGGTGTTGTTATCGGCCATAACGATCATATTGCCTGGGGCCTGACCAATGTGGGCCCGGATGTAATGGACCTTTATATAGAAAAGACCAATCCTGAACACCCTACTCAATATCTGACATCTGATGGTTGGGCAGAAATGGAATCAATCGTGGAAGTGATCCAGATTGCCGGGAGTGATCCGATAGAACACCAGGTCTACCTGACAAATCACGGGCCGATCATCGGATCCGAATATGGTTTGGATGATTTTGATCAAACAACAGGGTTGGCCATCCCTGAAAATTATGCCCTGGCTTTAAAATGGACCGCCCTCGAACCCACCTGTATATTCTGTGCTATNTGGGATATCAACCTGGCTAAGAACTGGGANGAGTTCCGTCAGGCTGCTGCCTATTTTNTGGTGCCATCGCAGAACTTGATCTATGCTGANATTGAGGGCAATATNGGCTACCANATGCCCGGCAATATCCCTATCCGTGTAGAAGGACATGATGGTATGCTCCCGGTGCCCGGCTGGAATGGAGATTATGATTGGCAGGGTTATATTCCCTTTGAGGAACTGCCGAATTCTTTCAACCCTCCCTCAGGCTATATTGTCACAGCCAATAACGCTGTGGTGGGGTCTGGTTATCCTTATCTGATCTCAGAAGAATGGAACCGGGGCTTTCGAGCCCAACGCATTGTCGATATGCTGGAAGAAGCCCCTAAACCGATTAACATCTCAACATTGAAGGCCATGCAGGGAGATAATTTTGACCAGATCGCTCCCGTGCTTGTGCCGGAGATCCTAAAACTGAATTTTTCAGATCCTGAACTTGTTGCTGCCCAGGAGATCCTCCTGGGGTGGAACTACCAGGCAGATCTGGATTCAGCACCAGCAGCCTTGTTTATGACATTCTGGCAGAACCTGGTGACCAACACCATGCAGGATAATCTGCCAGACGATTACCATGTTGGCGTTGGTTCAACCAGCAAGGAACTCATCCGTCAGCTTGTCAATCAACCAGAGAATCCCTGGTGGAATGATACCTCTACACCTGAGCTTGAAACTATGGCTGATATTTTCAAGTTGACCTTTGAAGAATCCTATCGGGAATTGAAAAAGGGATATGGAAAGGATCCTAATTCCTGGCAATGGGGAGAGCTTCATACCATCACTTTCCAGAATCAGGTCATGAGCAGTTTCCCGTTTGTAAACAAGTTCTTTGATCGCGGTCCTTTCCCGGCCGCTGGCGGCAATGAAATCGTGAACGCCACAGGCTGGGATCCTGACAATCCGTACGTGATTGATTGGCTCCCTTCCATGCGCATGATCGTTAACATGAATGATCTATCCAACTCGCTCAGCATTCATACTACCGGGCAGTCCGGCCATGCCTACCACTCCCATTACATCGATATGGCGGATCTATGGCGCAATATCTACTACCACCCCATGCTCTGGGAGATCGATCACATACAGCGCCAGGCGGAATCGCTCCTGATATTAACTCCTTGATCGAGGAAAATACATAACCAACTCTTTGAGCGGAGTACAAGTCGAAAAGGCGTTGACATGATAACAACGCCTCTTCGACTACTACCGGAACTACACCGGTGTCCGCTCAGAGAACTGGTTCTCCTTGAATCCCCTTTTCTCCCCGTCCCCGTCCCCGTCCTCGTCCTCGGTCGGGAGCGCTGCATCAGCAGCGCTCCCTTTAGAATCCCTCTTGCCAACCAACCTCTCTTTGTGTATAATGTAGAACATGCGTTCTAGATTAGTGCTCACAAATATGTTACCCACTCGTGTATTAGACTCTCTTAAATACCTCCTGCATCCGGCTCAATTCGTCAAATTGGACCAGACGCTGAGCCTGGCTCTGGCGCGCCTGGCCAAGGAAGAGAAACAGCCATTGAACGAAGTCGGGCAAAGGATGCTGATTTTTGCCCTGCAGCACCGCCAGGAAGCTGCCAGGAACCTAAAAACCTGGAAATCCCTCACTCCTCGTGAAAAAGAGATCACCGCGCTGGCCTGCTTAAGCTACACCAACAAGGAAATCGCGGATCAGCTGATCATTTCCCCGGCCACCGTCAAAACCCATTTGCGCAACGCCAAGCGCAAGTTCGGCCTGCGCAGCAAGCTGGAACTTCGCAAGATCCTTTCCGATTGGGATTTTTCGCAGTGGGCTGCCTGACCGCTCTTCCCCCTTTGGGGTAGCCCCTTTTTCATCCCAAACGTCAGCCAAACGGCGATAGTCATTCGCCAGCCAACCTGATAAGGTTGGCTTATGGAACTCATTACCCTGCCGCATACGCCTTCTCTGCAGCTGCTGATCGCACCTTCCGATTTTCAGCGCAAGGCTTCCCTGCAGTTCATTGCCGAGCTGGCTCAAACCGGTCCGGTCCGTGTCCTGGATGGGGGCAATCGTTTTGACGTGTTAACCCTCAACCGGGAGCTCCGGCGCCGCGAGCTGCTCCTTTACACTGCCCTGGAGCGCATCCAGATCGCGCGGGCTTTCACCTGTTACCAGATGACCACCCTGTTGGAAGAACCTGCTCCGCAAGGCATTCCCACCCTGGTCTTGAACCTGCTAGCCACCTTCCAGGACGAAAACGCTTCTCTCCCCGAGCGGCTCCGCCTGCTGGGTATCTGCCTCCATTCCTTGATAAAAAATGCCCACCACGCCCCGGTCCTGGTGGTGCTTCATCCACAGCCCGACGAAGAGCCTTTTTTGGTTCGGATCCGGGAAAACGCAGATCGGGTCTGGGTTTTTGAATCCCTTTATCCTGCCACTCAACTCACTTTGCTCTAAAAGGAAATCTCATGGGACGAACCGTAACTTCAATCACCCAAACATTCTTAAAAGAACGGGCCGCTTTTGCCCGTTTTCGCCGGGCCTTGCGCAGCAGCGATCAGCAAGTCCTGGACGATTTATTTGCCTCAGCCCAAAAACATCTCGCGGCTGCTTCTTATGCCTCCCATGCGCTGCCTTTTGAAACCTTTCTGCTGGCCATGCTGCTGGAAGAACATAAAGAGGTCGTCCGGTTAAGGCAAGAGATCGCAGAATTCCGTCATGCCCTCCAGCAATGAGCTTTACGGCTGGCTGCTGGATATCTATCCGGACCCGGTCGAGGGTGTGATCTTGTGGTTTCTGGACGAAGACGGAATCCAGCGTCACCGGCTGCACCAGCCTTTCCCAACATCTTTCTACGTTCACGGCCCCAGCAGCGATCTGAGGTCCTTGTGGCGCTACCTGAAGTCGCTGCCAGAACCCCTGCAGTTATCGCGCGCCGAGAAGCAGGATCTTTTTGTAGAAAAACCTCTCCCTGTCCTGAAGATCATGACCGAAACCCCACCGGCCCAAGAAAAGCTTTTTAACCAACTGAAAAAAAGTTTTCCTGGTTTGGTTTACTACAACGCTGATATCTCGGTTGATCTGCGCTATGCAGCCCAAACCGGCGTTTTCCCCTTGGCGCGCTGCCGGGTTCTGGCCACAGATGAAGGCGAAATCGAAACCCTGGAAACCTTGGATTCGCCCTGGGCAATCGACAGTCCCCAGGTACCCCTGCTTGTGATGGCCCTGTCTCCTGATTCCAATCCGGATCACAGGGAACCAATCAGTCTGAAGGTGCACTTAAAGGGAAGGCACTATACCTTTCCCTTCCGGAATGAACGAGGATT
>JGI24024J18818_10001291_pt1 | contig 10219 bp, 9 predicted proteins | sample Cruoilmetagenom2_FD_18818 | JGI IMG/M metagenome (IMG submission 18818) | reverse complement strand
CAAATTCATTTAACCCACCTGAAGGCTACATCACCACGGCCAATAACGCCGTGGTCGAACCTGGTTATCCCTACATGATCAGCATGGTGTGGGCTTACGGATATCGTGCCGAGCGTATTGTTGACATGATCGAGTCAGCGGGTGGACCGATTGATATCCCGTATATCCAGCAGATGCAGGGCGACAACGCCAACTTGAATGCCGAGACCATTCTGCCCGTGCTGATGCAAATCCCGCTGAACGATGAACGCCTGGAGCAGGCGCGCGGGTTGTTTGATGGTTGGGACAGACAGCAGTCGATGGACTCTGCTCCCGCTGCGCTCTTCAACGCATTCTGGAAGCACCTGTTGGCGGAAACTTTCTGGGACGAACTACCGGAAGCCTACCGGCCGGATGGCGGCACTCGCTGGTTTGAGGTGATGCGTATCATTGTCCCGCAGCAAAACAGCGCCTGGTGGGATAATCGCACAACACCTGAGGTGGAAAACCGGGATCAGATCTTCTCGTTGGCTTTCGCTGAAGCGGTTGATGAGATGGAGCAGTCGTTGGGTAAGGACCCGCAGCATTGGAATTGGGGCGACCTGCATTTCGCCACCTTCCGCAACCAATCCCTTGGGGAGTCGGGTATTGCTCCCATCGAATCGCTGTTCAACCGCGGGCCGTACCGCACGGCGGGGGGAGAATCGATCGTTAATGCTACTGGTTGGTCGGCAGATACTGTGGAGGATAGTTACGAGGTTGATTGGCTCCCCTCTCATCGTATGATCGTGGATCTCAGTGATTTGCAGAACTCGCTCTCCATCCACACCACGGGCCAATCGGGTCACGCCTACAACCGGCACTACATTGACATGGCCGACCTGTGGCGCAATATTCAATATCATCCTATGAACTGGGAGCGGGGTGCCATTGAAGCGGACGCCGAAGGACATCTTATATTGGTGCCGTAGCTGAGAAAGAATAACTCCCGAAGTTGTGGTGCGAATGTGAGGCTGTCTAAAAAGTAAAGAAATGTCATTCTGAACGGAGTGAAGAATCTCCGGTATTGTCAGCGAGACCCTTCACTTCGCTCAGGGTGACAACCTTTTTAGACAGCCTCATTCGGATTACCTGATACTTCGAGAGTCTATTTATTACGCCTCCGCTTCGCCCTCCCTCTTCGCACGCAGGTGCTCTTTTACAAATTCAAATACGGCAGGGAGCACCGAGATGGCGATGATGGCCAGGATGACGATTGTGAAATTGTCCTTGACGAAGGGCAAGCTGCCGAAGAAATAACCGCCCAGGGTGAAGATCGATACCCACAGGATCCCGCCGACCACGTTGTAGAGGATAAACTTGCTGTAATTCATGGCGCCGATACCGGCCACAAATGGTGCAAAGGTGCGAACGATGGGAATAAATCGCGCCAGGATGATAGTCTTGCCGCCGTGCTTTTCATAGAACTTATGCGTTTGGTCAAGGTATTCCTTTTTAAGGAATCGGATATCCCCGGAAAACGCCTTCGGTCCGATGAAATGCCCGATCCAGTAGTTTACGGTGTCGCCAATAATCGCGGCCAGGCTCAACAGCGGGATAAGAATCCAGATATTGAGCGCCTCTCCCAGGGCAGGCGAGGCGAAAGTCCCAGCAGCGAACAGCAATGAATCACCCGGTAGGAATGGGGTCACGACGAACGCAGTTTCTATGAAGATGATCAGGAAAAGGATGGCATACGTCCATACACCATACGTGCCGATTATTTCAGCTAGATATTTATCCAGGTGCAGTATGATGTCAATTAGATTGGAGATAAATTCCATGAAGAAGTATCCTAAAAATAGTTTATTGCCAGGGTCATTTTGGGCGATTATTGCGCTCCCGCTGGCGATATGCGATTATAGCACGCGAAAAGAGCTGCCCACAATAGTTCCTGCTTCCCAGGGGGGAATGTAATTTCGGATTGTGTAGATTTTCTTGTGTAATTTTTTGTGTGCGTCGCAGACGCACACAAAAAATTACACACATTTCAGTACACAATCTAATTTCGTTCAGGACTTGTAGTACCTTAAGAGACCCCCGGGCTGTTTTGTGTTATTTTCTTGCTCTGCGTCTCCCCTTGGCTGGCGACCCGAAAGCTCCGGTTTAACCGCAGCATGGCGACGAAGACGAGTATGGTTATCAGGCTTAAGAGGAAGGGTGCCAACGTTCCAATTAGAGCCAGGAAGGGAGCTTGTGTTCCTTGTCCAAGTTCCAGGAACAAGCCGCTTACTGTCATCATTAATGTCAGCCCGTTCCATGTGCCGTGCAGCAGTACGACTCCCAGGTACGTGATCCCCAGCCTGGCGTATCTTCTTTCGCTCCATGCAGATGCCAATGCCCATCCCATCAGGCTGGTTGTGAAGATATGGATAACAGCAGTGCTGATGCGGGCCACAACCGGAACCACCCAATCGACACCACCACTGGTCATAGCCATACTTTCGAACAGGGCAAAACCCGCACCGCTCAAGGCGCCGGCTGCAAAACCCTCTGCAGGAGAGAGATTGCGACCTGCGAGCAGCCAGACACCGATGGGCTTGAGGGCTTCCTCGATTAATGGAACAACGATGGCGGCGAAGACGAAAATGGCGAAGATCGTCCATGGCGAGGTAAGGTATGGCGCGAGCAGTTCTATGACGATTTCTGTAGACGGGACGCTGGTCAGTCTCTCAAACAGGGCCGTAATCTCGTTATAAAGGTCCGGATGACTGGATATGTATACGAGTGCGATGACGACGAAGGCGGCGAGAGCCAGGAGCTCTGCCAAAAGAATTAGCGCTGGACCAAGGATCAGACCGCTGTCAAACACTCCCCAGGAACGCTGGGGAGAACCCAATGGTAAACCTCTTACTGTGAGGTAAACCAGCCAAACAATTGGGATAAGAACTGCCAGAACATGCAGCGGAGGTAGCAGGAGCCATGATAGTGCGGTCTGGGTAATTACCAGGTAGCCTGATAAGAGCACCACCGGTAAAACGAAGATCAAAAAACGGGGCTGTATCCATGATGGATACCTGGGATAGGAGGTTACGGGTCGCCCGGTGATGCGCCTGAGCGATAGGATTGCAGAAGGGGTCACGAGCAGCCCGCTTGTTAACGTTATGCCCGATATCATCAACAAGGAGAGCGAATTATCAGCCGATCCTAACGCCGCTGTGCCATCCATCAGTCCCAAAGCGAGCGAAATGAATGCAATGCTCCATAAACCAATAACCGCCAGGGTGCTGAAAACGAATTGTAAGACGGACGGCCAATGCGTGCGGGATTTGTGATCCGGGATGCCTGCTTGTGGTGAGATGACCGGTTGGTCAGGCTGGTTCATAGCACTAGAAAAAGGTGGCGTTTGGAATTAAGCACGCCACCTTTTAACAACTGGTTATTTCTCTTCGATGGTCACGCCCAGGATCAAATCGCCAAGCGGCAAGCCAGCGGATTGCGATGGGTCGCGTAGAGTGATATTTTCGACGATATCCATACCTGAGATTACCAGGCCAAAGATCGTGTACCCACCATTGAGTGTTTCGTTTGATGCGAACGTAATGAAGAACTGGCTTTCGTTTGTGTCGGGACCCTTATTGGCCATCGCCAGTATTCCCGGGCCATCAAACAGCAAGTCGGGGTGAATTTCAGATGCAAATTCGTAGCCGGGACCTCCCATGCCTGTCCCGCTTGGGTCACCTGCCTGGGCCATAAAATCAGCAATTACGCGATGAAATGTGACATTATCGTACCAGCCTTCCTGGGCCAGGAAGACGAAGTTGTTTACGGCTAATGGCGCCCGGTCCGCGTAGAGCTCCAGCACGATATCACCATTCTCGGTGTGCAGGGTGGCTTGATATTCTTTTTCAGGATCAATGATTTGCGGAGGGCAGGATTTATACTGCGTGTTTTCCAGCAGGAAGAACTCAACGACCCCTGCAAGGTCCTCAAAGACCATGGAGGATTGATAGGGATATCCATTAATTAACAAAAAAGGTGTGCCGGGAATCCCACTCTGTGATCCTTGCTCCCATGCTTTCTGGATCAGGTCGACAGTCTCCTGGCTGGTCAAATCATCTGCGAATTGTTCGGCGTTCAGGTCCAGGTCTTCCGCGCGCGCGACCAGCCAATCCTCGAATTCTTCGACGGATAGATTGGCCCATTCACCCTGCCGTTCAAAGATCAGGTCGTGCATCTCCCAAAAACCATCCTGGAGACCGGCAGCTTCGGAGGCCTGTGCTGCCAAAGAGGCTTTGTCGTGGATGCTGTTTAAGGGGAAGTGGCGGTAGATGGTGCGTACTTCATCTGGGTACTCAGCTCTCAGGCGCGCCAACACGGGCGCGATTTGGGCGCAGTAAGGTCACTGGAAATCGCTGTATTCGACGATCGTAACCTGGGCGCCATCAGGCCCCTCAATCCAATCCTGGTCGCTGACCGCAGGGAATATCGCTTGCTGTGTGGGATCGAGCGGTGGCAGGAGGCTCACTACATTACAATCCATTGTTTCCCCTGTAGGTGTCAATGTCTCATTCCCTGAACAGGCAGAAAGCAGCAGGGCCAGGGCGACGATAAAGAAAAGGATGTATTTGTATTTTGACATTTTTTGTCACACTCTCAATTAATTTATTTTTGTACAATACCGCCCCATTTTACCAGTAGAGTAAAGAACACAGGTTAGGTGCGAATTAATATGTCGCACAGCGGAATTTACGTATTGTGTGTTGTTGGATGGCTATTTAACGTCAGTTCGAGAAAGGGTAGGTGCCCAATCGCATTGGGCATCGATTGGCCTGCTGCCCAGGAAACCTGCCCGAATTCACGCTAAATTCGTAGACAGGAAACTAGACACCTATGGAGAACCACTTTCAAGCGCGCCTAGCAACTGCTCAAACGAGGACATCCACGATATCCGGTTCAGGAAGGCCGCCAATGATGGGCTCTGGGCTCGCAATTCCCTTACGGCAGCCCCGACCGGGTCCGCCCCGGCTGCGCCTCCGGGCAAGTCAGCATAGGCGCCGTAAAATGCAAAATATGCCTGGTTGAGTTTGCGAATGCGGTACCCGTTTTCCCATAAGAACTGCCTGCGCTGTTCCATGTACTGCTCTGCTTCTACTATTTTGCCTTCCGCCAGCAGTTCATCCGTGTTGACACGTGTTTCATGCATCTGCGCCCGGAAATCAAAACTGGGCGGTTCGGGTTCTGGAGCAACCTCGTCCGTGGGAGCAGGAGGCGGAGGAGGAGGCGGCACAAATTCAGGATAGTAGCGTTCCAGGAGGGCCAGGCCAATTTCCTTGCCGGCTATGGAAGCAGCGGTTTCGTTTATCGTTCGCAGCTCGGGACTGGTTAAATAATTAATGCCCAACGGACGCAGGCCGAGGAAGTTATGTGTCCATTCGTGGGCGATGATCTCGCTCAACCAGTTTAGATTGCTTGTGTGACTAATCATAGTTGGATATAAGCCGATCCCGCCTATTCCAACCACCAGCGATGAGACGTCTAAGGATTGATCAACCTGCTCTTCCAGGTCTACGTGCTGATCCACGGTTAGATCAGGGATCAGGTTGATGTCCACCTCCTGGCGGATTTCGTCTCGTGGACTGATGATCAATGCCCAGGGCAGGGACGTGCTGTGGTAGAGCACAGGCGGCACAGGCTGTCCACCCAGCGTAAGCCCCATATCGGNAGCTACAGTGCTCAACTGNTTCTGCAGGATTTCCTCCGCAACTGGCGCAAGCGTTTTGCGCTGCTCATAGAGCCCATCAAGCTGGTCGCGGAGCGATTCTGAAGCTGCCTGCGGGTCTTTTATGTTTGGATCTCCNNAGATCAGATTCAGTTGGCCTTCAGCCTGCTGGATGCTCAATACCAGGTTCAGATAATCTATCACAAGCTGATGTTTAGCCTCGCTGGAGAGGTAATTGCTGGTCCCTAAAGAAAGCTGGTTTAACTTGACCCCCAGTGCGTTTATTGTCCACCTCACGAAATCGAACTCGATATCGCGAGTATGAGCGCGCACTCGTTGCGCCTGGTCTGCCGGGGGCATTGTGCTTCCGACCAGGATCAAGATGGCGATCAGGATAAGTGGTCCAATTCGAAGTATGTGGCGCAAGATAGTAACCGGTCTCATAGTTTTGATTCTACCATTTACTTATGGATTGTCATTCTGAGGTAGCGAAGAATCTCAAGCACCGCTGGGGGAGATTCTTCACTCCACTGCGTTCCTTTCAGAATGACACTTTCCATCTTATTCATTGTGACAGGGTAGTAGTATATTATACGTGCTATAATTCTTGACGATTTGGTTGCGTAAATTGTTCCAGGTCTTCCCTAAGATTTTGATTAACATTTTCAGTAGAGAGCCCCTCTTTCACACAAGAAAGAGGCCCTCTCTCACCCGAGATAGGCACTCTCTCACACAATTTTCTGGAAACAGCGAACGAACATGAACTATTTGATCACCGGCGCGGCCGGATTTTTGGGCTCACATCTGGCAAACTTGTTGGTGCGCGAGGGGCATCAAGTGCGAGGAATGGACGACCTGTCTGCTGGAGATCCCAATACCCTTTCACCGGATGTTCTCTTTACGCGTGGTGACGTGAACGATCGCCCAAAGTTGTGGACCCTGCTTCAGGATGTTGATTGCGTCTATCACCTTGCAGCGCGGGTTTCTGTGCCTGAATCGGTTCTGTATCCGCGCGAATATAACGCCACTAACGTAGGAGGAACGGTCAGCCTGATGGAGGCCATGCGCGACGTCGGGGTGCGTCGTGTTGTGTTTATTTCTTCTGGAGCTGTGTACGGGGAGCAGGAGACGAAGGTGATCAAGGAGACGGCCTCTCCAGTTCCCCATTCTCCATACGCGGTATCAAAATTAGCTGCAGAATATTACGTCCGTACCATCGGAGACCTGTGGGGCATCGATACTGTGAGCTTGCGAGTGTTTAATGCTTACGGCCCCGGTCAACGCCTTCCGCCTTCACATCCACCCGTCATTCCCTATTTCTTGCGCCAGGCAATGCGAGGCAGCAGCCTGGTTATACACGGCAGCGGAACCCAAACGCGCGATTATGTCTTTGTGGATGATATTGTGACAGCCATGATCGCTGCTTCAACAGCGCCCGGTCTGGATAATCAAGTTATTAATGTGGGCAGCGGGGTAGGGACGAGTATTCGTGAGCTTGTGCGGTTGGTTGCAGATGCGACCGGGTCTGATGTTGATGTGATCGAAAATCCCAGGACGGATCCCGGGGTATCGCACATGGCCGCTGATTTAACCTTGGCCCGAAAAAAATTAGGCTACCAACCTCGCTTCTCTCTGGCCGAAGGGTTGCGGCTGACATTAGAACGAGACCCGCGCTTCCGCAGGGTAGCTGCTGCTAATTCTTAAATTTTCCCGGCGTACGGTAGGTTCACCAGCATACACGCTCACAAGTGCGCAGGGTGCTTGATTTTTTATCCTGGATGCATTCTTCCTGAACCAGGCCACGATAATCGGTCTGCCGTGTCTTCCTATTATCATTCTGGTCACTTAGAAACACCAAGTTTTTAATATTTTTTCTTTGTGCATCTTGGTGCCCAGATGGTAAAAAATCATTATGTCATTCAAACCAATTACTGAAGAAGTAGATAAAATAGCCGAAGAGATTGTTGACTCTGTCTTCATTGTTCATAAGGAACTTGGACCGGGTTTATTGGAACAGGTATATGAGGTTTGTTTATGTCACGAACTCAAGAAACATGGCCTATCATTCAAAAGACAGGTGCCGGTACCTGTAAATTACGATGGAATTAAGTTTTCATAGGCTTTCCGCCTGGATGTCCTAGTTAATGATCTAGTTATCTGTGAACTTAAGACCGTCAAACATTTGCAGCCCGTCCACAAGGCTCAAGTTCTGACCTATCTCAAGCTTACCGATTTACGACTCGGCTTTCTGATTAATTTCAATGTACATTTGATCAAGAAAGGCATTCATCGAATTATTCGTTAGTTGTGGCAAGTCATCTCAAACCGCCACTAAATCACCAGGACACTAAGAAACACTAAGATTTTTAATATTTTTCTTCGTTCTCCTTCGTGCCTTGGAGCCTAGGTGGTAAAAGCACTACTATGTCAACAGGAAACAAAGAAACACCAAATTTTAAGGTTTTACCTTTGTGTGTCTTGGTGTCTTGGAGCCTTGGTGTTAAAACCACTACTATGTCAACAGGCCACAAGACACCAAACATGGAGCGTTGTCGAAGTGGCAGTCAAGAACCTCCACCCGTGTTTGGAAGGTTCGTCATTTCCCATCAGGACTCCAATCAAAATCAGATTGATTGAATACTAGATCAAGATAAACAGCTTGTTGCGATGGCGTGGACCATGTAGTCCTGGGAGTGCAGTTTTGTTTGATTACGCAGGTGACCGAAAAATTCTACATAATTTTCACTACACGATCATGGCGTTGGCCATCCAAAGGCGCAGTTCGAATTATTTCTGGAGGGTTGAATGATGGCTGTTACTGCAGTTGTCGGAGCACAATGGGGGGACGAAGCGAAGGGTAAATTTGTTGACGTGCTGGCGCAAGATGCTGGTATCGTTGCCCGATTTAATGGGGGGGATAACGCCGGGCATACGGTCATCAATGCGTACGGTACGTTCAAAGTCAGGTTGACACCAAACGGGTTCTCAAATCCAAAAACAGCTTGCGTCATTGGGCCTGGTGTGGTGGTTAATTTGTCGACCCTGATCGAAGAGCGGACTTCCATCGAAGGTAAGGGCATAGACCTGGCAAGCCGCCTGTGGGTATCTCCACGCTGTCACGTTGTGATGCCATATCACCCGATGCTGGAGGAGATTTACGAAAAGGCGAAGGGCAAAGCCAGGATTGGCACCACCAAAAGGGGCATGGGCCCGGTCTACGCAGATAAGGTCAGCTATAACGGCATCCGTCTTTCTGACCTGGCGGATGAGACGGTCTTTGCTGAGAAACTGCGCCTCCAGTTATCCGTAAAGAACCGCATTTTTAATACATTCGGATTACATGCAATGGATTTTAATGCGGTCCTGGATGAAAAATTGGAGCAGTATGGGAAAGTTCGGCAGGTCGTCCGGGAACCTTTCGGAATGGTTCAGGAAGCCTTAGCAAACCAGGTTACGATCATCCTGGAAGCTGCCCAGGGTGCCTTATTGGATAACAACTGGGGCACGTACCCGTTTTGCACCGCCTCGGTCACTCTGGCGGGGGGTGCAGCCGCGGGCCTGGGCATCCCTCCTGCATCGATTGAAAGTGTCCTGGGAATTGCCAAGGCCTATACCACGCGGGTTGGTGGAGGTCCTATGCCCACGGAATTGGTCGACCAGACCGGGGAGGTCATCCGTGATGCAGGGGGCGAGTTCGGCACTGTGACGGGTCGACCCCGGCGCTGCGGATGGTTTGATGCTGCGTTGGTGCGTTTCACGGCACAGTTGAACGGTTTCACCGGGCTGGCGCTCACCAAATTGGATGTGCTTGACGGGCTTCCGCTGGTCAAGATTTGTGTTGGATACCGCGTGGAAAACAGCCCACGCGTGCACCATTACTGGGAGGGGGATGAGCGCTGGTTGGGTGAGGTTGAACCCGTGTACATCGAAATGGATGGCTGGCAGCAGTCAACGACCGCCATCAGGGATTTTTACCAACTGCCGGCGCAGGCGCAGGCTTATGTCCGTAAAGTTGAGGGGCTGGTGGGTGTTCCGGTAAGTTACGTGTCGGTGGGACCGCAGAGAGAGGCGGTCATCCGCATGTAGAGAACGGCGCACGATTCGGCAGTTACTTAGATTTTCCTTCGAATTTCTTCCGCCAGCTCACGTGCCCGTTGCGGGGCATCTCCCAGGTACTGCGCCGCATCCAAGGTAGTTTCCACATCCATCCTTGGCAGATAGCGCGTAATTTCAGGATCCTGCGTGAGCAAAATTATAAGCGGGTTGTCCTCTCCATCTCGTATTGTCTCCCAGGCTTGCATGGCGTGCATTCGCAGGCGCTCGTGCATCTCCTGCCGGTCGGCTCCGGCCTTACAAACCGCCATCAGCAGCCGCTCGATACCCGCGAAGGGACCATATGTGGACAGGTTGCGCGCTGCGGCTTCTTCATCTACCTGCAACCCTTCACAAATTCGTATCGTGACCTTCAGCAGCTCGTCGGCATTGAGGAATGATTCTGGTAAAAGCGTCCGGCGATTGGCCGAATCGTCCAGAGTCCTT
>JGI24024J18818_10001290_pt1 | contig 10220 bp, 11 predicted proteins | sample Cruoilmetagenom2_FD_18818 | JGI IMG/M metagenome (IMG submission 18818) | reverse complement strand
GTAAGATTGGGACAATGGCCGGGTTAACTGTAGGCCTAGCATTTGGTATGGGAGCAATAGGAGCAGTGGTAATCGGAATATTAATGGATTACATTGGTGTTTATACAACCATGATTGTCGTGTCGACGTTACCGATAATAGGTTTGGTAGCCTTGGCATTACCAAAGGACCGAAAAATAACAATGACGAATTAATAAAAGTAAAAATGCTTACATAGCTATGGAGTAAATGCACATAACTTTTAATAGCACAACAAAAAAGGAAACTCTTAGAGTCTCCTTTTTTGTTATGCTATGCTTTTATGCTACAGTCATCTGGAACTTGAGTTGGATCGGTAACTAGATTATCTTGAATATGAACCTGGTGCATTTTATTGTTGTGCATAAATTTGAAAAGACCATTATCAAAATCTGTTCCAATTTCTTTGAAGAAAATACCTTCTTGGCACATATTCTTTGCGCAAGTAAAGGAGACTTTATAGGAATCTCCTTCTGTTACTAAATAAGCACGGACTCCATTTTCAAAAATACCATCTTCTTCATTTTTAATATAACGCCCAACGGACACAACGTGGAAATCTACAAAAGGAACTTCTTTTAATAAGACATTCATGAAAGATCCTTTTGTTATTTCTTCCCACCTACTTTGTGCAGTTTGTCCTATAATAATTTGGGTTATGTTTAGCCCATGGGCTACTTCTTTAATAACTTTTGGAGAAGGACGTTTTTCGTTATCACGAACGATAAACTCCTCAACCTCCAACTCTTCTGCTAAAGCCTTCCACTCTTCAATATAGCCAGATTTCTCAGCATCGAATGCATCATAAGGTAGTGGATCAACTGTTAGTATATATAGTGGACAATCCAGCATACTGGCCATTTTATGTCCTCTTCTAATTAGTCGTTCACCATTTGGTCCGTAGTATACGCAGACAAGTATACTCTCATCCATTCGACCTTTTACGCGTTTCACGGTTGTACACACCTCTTTTTTATATTTGTTTAAGCTATCTATTTACGTGTTATTTTTCATTAACATATTATTGAGTTTTAAACACATAAAGTGCGTGATTCTTAACATTCATGTATAATTATTAAATATATGCATAGTAGTACAACTACTACCTCATACATAATATGCTCCTTTTAATAAAGCAAGCAAGGTATACACCCCAAACTCTATTGAATTACCTAAGAACCTCATATGGATTCCTATTATGATACTAGTTACTTGGTTAGTCAAGTGCCTAGTGTAAATGTTCTTATATTCATGAGATAAACATCTATATTTTCACTTAACCGAAGGAGGTTAACATTTGTTTTCTATCAATTTCGTTATTTTAATCCCATTTATTGTTGCCGCACTCGTACCCTTTTTGTACAGGCGATATAAGAGAATCCACGTTGGTTGGTTTGTCTTATTTGTACCCATTACGTTGTTTGTCATACTTGCTAGGCTAATTCCCTCGGTAGCAAGTGGCAAAACCTATGTCCATACATATGAATGGATTCCCACACTCGATTTTAACTTCACTACATACTTAGATGGATTAAGTATGATTTTTGCCCTTCTAATAACTGGTGTTGGTAGCCTAGTTATTTTATATTCTATTTTTTATCTTTCTGCTAAAGAATCCTTACAGCACTTTTATTGTTACTTATTATTATTTATGGGTGCTATGCTTGGTGTTGTTTTTTCCGATAACCTGATGGTGTTATATGTTTTTTGGGAATTAACTAGTGTCTCATCGTTCTTGTTAATCGCCTTTTGGAATCATCGTAAAGCATCGAGACTTGGTGCACAAAAAGCTATGTTGATTACTGTGAGCGGTGGTATTGCTATGCTAGTTGGTTTCATCATGCTTCACACGATGACGGGTTCCTTTAGTATTCGTGAAATTATTACTACCATAAGTGAGTTTACAGACCACGACTTGTTCATTCCTGCGATGATATTAGTTTTACTCGGTGCATTTACGAAGTCAGCACAATTTCCTTTCCATATATGGTTGCCGGATGCAATGGAGGCACCAACTCCTGTTAGTGCCTATTTACACTCCGCAACAATGGTAAAGGCAGGTATATATCTGGTTGCGCGTTTCACACCGGTTTTCGGTACGGATGAATTATGGTTTTGGGTAGTAAGTATTGTAGGAATGATTACGTTATTTTGGGGTTCCTTTAATGCTGTACGACAAACAGATCTGAAGGCATTACTAGCCTTTTCCACTATAAGTCAGCTTGGACTTATCATGAGTTTGCTGGGGTTAGGATCGATAGCATTGCAGTTTGGCTATTCGTCTGATTCTATTCTTTATACACAGGCAACATTTGCGGCTTTATTTCACTTGATAAATCATTCGACCTTTAAAGGTGCACTATTCATGGTTGTTGGAATACTAGATCATGAGTTAGGTACTCGAGATATTCGAAGACTTGGTGGATTAATGACATTAATGCCGTTTACATTTACAGTTGCTCTAATAGGAAGCCTATCGATGGCAGGGTTACCACCATTTAATGGATTCCTTAGTAAGGAAATGTTCTTTGCTGCGACCGTACATATTATGGAGCTAGATATTTTTTCTTTACCATCATTTGGAATGATCTTTCCGGTAGTAGCTTGGGTCGCTAGTGTGTTTACATTTGTTTACTGTATGATTATTATCTTTAAAGCATTTCTTGGTAAGGCACAGCCTGAAAAACTAGATAAACCTATCCATGAAGCTCCGATTGGAATGCTATTAGCTCCAATGATTCTTGCTGCTTTAGTTGTAGGCATATTCTTCTTTCCAAATCTATTAGGTCAATATATATTACAACCTGCCATGAGTAGTATTTATCCGACATTTGGAGATACTGCTGACTTAACACCAAACATCTCGGCTTGGCATGGTATAAACCCAGAATTACTCATGACCATAGGTGTAATCTTAGTAGGTGCATTGCTGTTTAAATTCCTTAAATTGTGGAAACCAATCTATGGCTTGTTTTCTTCACGATATACATTCAATGCACTCTACAATTATGTATTGGCATCATCAGTTAGCGGATCGAACGTAGTAACTAATCGCTATATGAACGGACTATTAAGACATTATTTAATGTACATCTTTCTTTTCTTTATAGTAGCTGTTGGAGGGTACCTAGCCTATTCAGGTGCATTCTCGTTTGATATGTCGACAAATGCTCCATTTAACGTGTATGAGGTATGTTTAGTTGCTATTATGGCGGTAGCGGCATTATCAATGCTGTTTGCTAAGTCACGTATAACTGCGACGCTGTTAAATGGGGTATTAGGTTACTCTATTGCCATCTTTTTTGTTATTTTCCGGGCTCCTGATTTAGCACTAACTCAGTTAGTGGTAGAATCCGTGACTACTGCATTATTTTTACTTGCTTTTTCTCATTTACCTGAGTGGAAGAAAGAAAATCTTCCAAAGCAGACAAAAGTCATCAATGGAATCATATCGATAGCTGTTGGACTAGTAGTGGTGTTAGTTGGGTTGTCCGTAATGGATTACAATCAATTTGATACAATTTCTAGTTACTTTGAGAATGCCTATGAACTAGCGGGTGGAGCAAATATCGTAAACGCTATTTTAGGAGATTTTCGTGGTTTTGATACGATGCTTGAAGTGGTCGTACTATTTATAGCAGGATTAGGTGTTTATTCGATGATTAAGCTAAGAGCAAAAAAGGAGGATGAAAACATTGAAGATCAATGATGTCATACTCCGAACAATTAGTAGAATCGTTGTATTTATTATTTTGACATTTGGTGTGTACTTATTTCTATCAGGACATAATACACCGGGTGGGGGATTTATCGGAGGACTAGTACTAGCCTCTGCAATTGTATTGTTATATTTGTCCACAGACATTGAAACGGTCAAAAAAAGTTTACCTATGGATTTTAAATATGTTGCTGCTCTAGGTGTATTATTAGCTACATTTACAGGTTTTGGGTCCATATTGTTTGGAGTTCCATTTATGTCCCAAACATTTGCCTATTTTGAATTGCCGATTTTTGGGGAAACTGAACTGACGACAGTGACTATATTTGAAGCTGGTGTGGCTTTGGCGGTTGTCGGGGTAGTAGTAACGATTATTTTAAGCATAAGTGAGGATGGTGGATAACAAATGGAAACATTAATCATTATGTTAATAGGGATTTTAGTTGCTGTTGCCACGTATCTAATCCTCTCAAGAAATATAATTCGAATAATTTTAGGTACCGCTGTATTTTCTCATGCAGTCCATTTGCTCATTTTAACGATGGGTGGGTTAAAAAATGGGAGTGTTCCTTTACTCAAAGAGGCTGAAGCACCTTATACAGATGCTTTACCACAGGCATTAATATTAACTGCTATCGTAATTAGCTTTGCAGTGACAGCGTTTATACTTGTGCTAGCCTACCGTACTTATCAAGATGTTGGTTCGGATGATCTAGATGTATTGCGAGGGACAAAGGATGAATAATTTAATTGTTTTACCATTGATTGTCCCTATTATAGTTGGGATTTTATTGGTGTTTTTACGGCCGTACGTGAAGTTGCAGCGTGCCATTAGCTTGATAACGATGATTAGCATTGCAGTCGTCAGTATATTTGTTTTAAATAGTGTTCAAACGAATGGAATAATTAGATTAGATTTTGGTGGGTGGGAACCTCCATTTGGTATTCTGTTTGTGGCAGACTCCTTTGCCATGCTGCTCGTACTAACAGCGAGTATTGTTACGGCAATTTGTCTAATCCATGCATTTTCTTCCATTGGGGAAAAACATGAAAAAATGTACTTCTATCCATTTGTATTATTTTTAGTTGCAGGAGTTAATGGTTCCTTTTTAACGGGAGATTTATTTAATCTGTTTGTCTGTTTTGAAGTAATGTTATTGGCCTCTTATGTATTAGTCACTTTAGGGGGGACCAAGCCACAACTTAGAGAATCAATAAAGTATGTAGTGATTAACATTCTATCTTCATGGTTCTTCTTAGTAGCCCTTGCCTACTTGTATGGTACTGTAGGTACGTTAAATATGGCTCATATTTCGGCAAGAGTGGCGGAAGCAGGACAAGGACCTCTACTAACTACTATAAGTATTCTATTTTTAATCGTATTTAGTTTAAAAGCTGGGTTGTTGCTATTCTTTTGGCTTCCAGGTTCGTATTCTGTCCCACCGACTGCTGTTGCTGCATTATTTGGAGCATTACTAACAAAGGTTGGAATTTATGCACTTTTTCGTACGTTTACGCTTATATTCTACCATGAGCCTTTAATATCACAGACATTAATCGGGATAATGGCGGGGGTAACACTGATAGTAGGTTGTATGGGAGCAATTGCTTTTAAAGATATTCGGTTAATCGTCTCATATAACGTAGTAATCGCTGTTGGTTTTATATTAATTGGTCTTGCTATCGGAACAGAAACGTCCATTGCAGGATCTATCTACTATATAATTCATGACATGATTGCAAAAGCTATGCTTTTTTTACTTGCTGGAACGATGATTTATTTGACTGGAAAATCGAAGATAGATGAAATGAGTGGGCTTATACGGAACTATCCCCTATTTGGTTGGATGTTCTTTCTAGTAACTTGCTCATTAGCAGGCATTCCCCCGTTAAGCGGTTTTGTTGGGAAAATCCTAGTTGGACAAGGGGCTATTGAATCAGGTTCGTATATATTACTAGCATTGGCCTTTATATCCAGTATTGTTGTGCTATATTCTCTTCTTCGTATTTTCTTAAATACTATATTTGGAGAAACTATTATTAGTCTAGAAGAAGAAAAACCGATGAAAATGGGAATGATTATTCCAATTGTTTTATTCGGAATAGCAACAATTTCTTTGGGACTTGGAGCAGAGATTATTTCTGGATATGTAACGGATGCAGCTAATACTCTATCTAATCCATCCGTGTACATTGATGCAGTACTAGGAGGTAATAAGTGATGGGAGAGGTGAGAAATATGCCTGCACAATTTTTACTTAACCTATTCATCGCATTTTTGTGGACAACCTTAAAGGATGAAGATGAACTAAAGTTGACGACATTTTTTAGTGGTTTCATCGTAGGGATTTTCATCATTTTCTTAATGCATCGCTTTTTTGGGACTCAGTTTTATTTGAGAAGATTATATTCCGTTATTAAGTTGGTTTTCATATTTATATCAGAGTTAGCACAGTCGAGTATACTGATAAGCAAACAAATATTAAATCCACGTTGGGACCTAAAGCCTGGGATTTTCACCTATAAAACAGAGCTTAAAGGGGACTGGGAAATCACCACACTGGCAATGTTGTTGACGTTGACTCCAGGTTCTGTAGTGATGGAAGTGAGCCCAGAAGGGGATATGTTTTATATTCATGCAATGGATTTAGTACAGTCTAAAGCTGATGTGATGCGATCTATAACCAAGTTTGAAAAAGCCATTATGGAGGTGACTCGTTAATGATTGAAAAAATCCTGTTAGTTTCTCTAACGCTATTTGCTATTTCTATAGCAATTGCCCTTTTTCGAATTATTAAAGGTCCATCTATGCCTGATAGGGCGGTGGCTTTAGATATGATTGGTGTAAATCTCATCTCAATGATAGCAATTATTTCGATTGTACTAAAAACAAAGGCATTTTTAGAGGCAATTCTTATACTAGGTATACTTGCTTTTATAAGTACCATTGCTATTTCCAAGTATATTGAAAGGGGGGCTATAATTGAGCGTAAGTCAGATAATTGAGTTAGTTGCTGCGGTTATCATTTTTTTAGGAAGCGTCATGAGTGTGATTAGTGCCTTTGGTATTATTCGTCTTCCTGATGTCTATACACGCTCACATGCAGCTACAAAAAGCTCGACGGTAGCAGTACTGTTGTCCCTAACAGGAGCTTTTATATACTTTTGGGTAAGTGAAAATTTTATAAGTGTGCGTCTTATACTAGGTATATTATTTGTGTTTTTGACTGCCCCTGTCGCAGGGCACTTGCTAACGCGTGCAGCGTATCGCTCGAAAGTGAAGCTCACTGAAAATTCCTCAGATGATGCATTAAAAGAAGTATTATTTCCTGATGATAAATAATAAATGAAAAGCTATACGATTGGAGAGTTCTCCGATTGTATAGTTTTTTTAAAAGAATAAGAAAGTATATAAAAGTATATCGTGAATACTAGGTTCATAGCACTTTAGAGCGTGAATAATCCTCTTGATTTACGTTACATGTGGTTATAAAGGAACGAAGGCTAATAACGCCACCTCTTGTGGCACCGCCTTCGTGACCAACATCCTGTTGGCCTCCGCAGGGGAAGAGATAAGCCAGCACCGCCGTGAAGTGTGCTGTCTTATCTTTCTCCCTAATCCTGCTGGAGTAATGCTCATTACATTTCACTTCAATCAATGTAATGAGCATTACTCCATTAGGTATTGAGGCAAAGCATATTGCATAGATGATGTTAAGTTGTTCCTTATTACAAGTGTTCATTTCATCTGGACATTTTATCATAAATCTTCGTTTATTTGGCTGATCCTATTTCCAATTATATGTTTTTTAAAAGTGAACCTAGTTGATTGGAGCGCAGAGCGGTGACTCCAGTGGGAACAGCGCGAGCTGAAGACCCTGGACGGAGCGAAGCGAAGGAAGCGGCTGAAGCCGTGCCCACGGAAAGCGTCCGCACGAAGCGGAAATCAATGGCATATCTAGATTTTTGTTCTTAAAGGACCCGGCGTTTTTTCCGGTTTTTCTTAAAGGAGAAAGTATAGAAAAATGTCTTGTGAAAATTGGTTTTGACCTTAAGGGGCTAAGGAGTTTATGTATAAGTTCTAGTAACTTGTAATAGTAATTTTTAGTGATTTATAGTGACGCAGTATAGAGGCTTTAATCAAGAGGATGTGAGGTAGCATCCAAAGTACAGAGGATTTGAAGACCAAAACTAATAGTTGAAATTTGTCAGTTTAACTAAATCTATTTGTGAAAATAAAAGAAATGTTCAATTAATTTCGTCTAATATATTGCATTCTACCAAATTACATAGTATTATCAACTTTGATATATTGCATACGGGATTGTTCAGAAAATCATTTGTATAGCATTCATAACAGACATCTAGAAAACATAAGAAATGCTTGATTATTTCTTATATCACAGGAGGAACAACAAAATGAAGACTAAATTATCATTCTCTAATCATTTAGTGATTGGAGTTATGTTATTTGCATTATTTTTTGGAGCGGGAAATTTAATCTTCCCAGCAAGCTTAGGTCAAAATGCAGGGACAGAAGTTTGGATCGCAGTTATTGGATTTTTGCTAACAGGAATTGGATTGCCGTTTTTAGGTACACTTGCGATGGGATTCTCGGGGAGTAAAAACTTGCAGGATCTTTCGAGTAGAGTTCATCCGGTTTTCGCAGTAATCTTTACTTCGTTGCTTTACTTAACAATAGGACCATTTTTTGCATTACCCAGAACTGGGGCCGTTTCATTCGAAATTGGTGTTCTACCATTTATGAATCCGGACTATGCGCAAATTGGGTTGTTAGTATTTACAATTATTTTCTTCGGAATCACGTTATTACTATCATTGAATCCATCTAAAATTGTAGATAATGTTGGGAAATACCTTTCTCCAGGAATTATTATTGGGTTATTATTCTTACTACTATTCGTTATTTTTAAGCCAATGGGAGACTTTGGGGAACCACAAGGGAATTATATATCAAACGCCTTCATGACTGGATTTACGGAAGGTTATAATACGATGGATGCATTGGCTTCCTTAGTATTTGGTATTATTGTTATTCAAGCAATCCGTTCTATGGGCGTTACATCAACTAAAGGGATTTTGGTTGCTACAGCGAAATCTGGTGGTATTGCGATTTTATTCTTAGGTATAATTTATGCTGGGATTGCTTACTTAGGAGCAACTAGTGTAAGTTTATTCGGTTTATTTGATAATGGTGGACCTGTATTGAGTGCTGCTTCGGGACATTACTTTGGGTCATATGGAGCGATTCTTTTATCCGTAATTATCTTCTTGGCGTGTCTTACGACAAGTATCGGTTTAACAACTGCTTGTGGAGAATATTTCCACACATTAATGCCAAAGATTAGTTACAAAGCATTTGTCATTTTCTTTAGTGTATTTACTTGTATCATTGCAAACTTTGGATTATCTAATATTATTACGTATTCCATCCCAGTATTAATGTTATTGTATCCATTAGCGATTGTTTTGATATTCTTAACTTTCTTATCACCATTGTTTAACCATGCTAGAATTGTATATGTTAGTGTAATGTTCGTGACGTTCTTAATCAGTATCGTAGACGGCTTAAAGGCTCTTTGTGGTTCATTAAATATTGACTATTATAGCTGGCTACAGCCTATCGTAAGTTTTTATGAGAACGTATTACCATTTTATAGTGTAGGTTTAGGATGGTTAATACCATTTGTGCTAGTAACTCTTATTACTGGAGTTATTTCGAGGTTTGAAAAATCAGAGATGAAATAACTATAATTAAAAGGTGACCGTGGAGGTTGTGAAAACAACTCTTACATGGTCACCTTTTTTGAAGAATAGGAAAGTATTTGTAATGAGCATTACTCCCATTAGTTTATTAGGAAAGCGTATTGCTTTGATGATAAGTGTTCCTTATTACTAGCGTTAATCTCATCTGGATGGACGTTTTATCATATAATCCTCGTTTATTTGGCTGATCCTATTTCCAATTATATGTCTTTGTAAAGTGACGATGATTGATTGGAGCGCAGAGCGGCGACTCCAGTGGGAACAGCGCGAGCTGAAGACCCTGGATTGAGCGAAGCGCGGGAAGCGGCTGAAGCCGTGCCCACGGAAAGCGTCCGCTCGAAGAGGAAATCAACGGCATATCTAGATTCTTGATCTTAGAGGACCAGGTGTCTTTAGCCTGGTTTTTCTAATTATTCAAGCAACAGTTTAATCTTATCGCTCACAAATTAAGGGAATGGAGAGAAGTGCTCTGGTCACTTTTCTTCATTCCCTTTTACTCTACTTTTCTAGCATATTAAAATTCTTCGATAGTATAAATCCAATTTGCGCGCATTACTTCTGCTAGTTCCTTGGTGTTTTTTTCACGGAATGCACGAATTAAATTCTCGTGTTGCTCAACAGAATATTCTCGTAAGACAATTTTTTCATAATAAAACAGTCTACGAACATGTGCTTGAAGCATTTCTACCATGGAATG
>JGI24024J18818_10001289_pt1 | contig 10224 bp, 7 predicted proteins | sample Cruoilmetagenom2_FD_18818 | JGI IMG/M metagenome (IMG submission 18818) | reverse complement strand
CTTTGGTCCTTGGTCTTTCGTCCACATTCCTATTTTGGGTTGTCGAGCACTGGAAAGGATGGGGCGGATAAACACGGTGCCTGTCTGAGCTGTGGTACGCAAATTACTGGTGTATTTGATGGCCCATCAGGCACCTGGGGTGCGCCAGGACTGCCAGTCAGAATTAATAATAGATAGAAAATTTTAGGTATCAGGTTTTAGGTGTTACATAAACCGTAAAACATTACCCTGAACCCACTGCCTCTCAAGTGGTGGGTTTCCCCGAGCCCAGCAAAACAGCTATCCACTGTGTCTCCGGACGTGCTTCCAGACCAAGTTTAATCACCATCGTCAATGGCACCGACAAAAACATCCCTGTCGTGCCCAGAATCCAGCCCCAGAAAACAAGTGAAAGGAACACCACCAAAGTAGAAAGCCCCAGTCGGTCACCGAGAAACTTCGGTTCTATGATATTTCCGACCAGGACGTTAACCAGTAAGTAACCGGCGATCACCCAGACAGCGGTCAATGGACCGGCTGTAACCAGAGCCAGTAAAACAGCCGGAACCGCAGCGATGATGGATCCGATATTAGGAATGTAATTGAGTATAAAAGCCATCAGCCCCCATAATAGTGCGTATTCAACATTGAGCACCCATAGCCAGAAGCTGATAAGTATGCCGGTAGCCAGGCTAGTCAGACTTTTGATGGCCATATATTTATTGACACTTTCCAGGAAGCCAGTGATTTGTTGAGTCTGTGTATCATCGACGCTGCCTGAGATTACCTGCATCTTATATTTAAGGGCCACCCCCTCAAAGAGTAAAAACATTACTGTCAGAAATATCAGAAAGCCGTTAGTCAGTAAATTACCCAGCCCATTAAAAACTTTGCCGACATAGCTAAGCGCAATACTGGGGTTAATCAGCTCTCTCACCTCCTCACCAATCCAGGAGATGCCCCGTGCATTTAGCCAGACGGTCAATCGACTAATCTCATCCTGAAGCCTGCTCTGGTATTCAGGTAACTGGGTGGAAAATTTATGTATAGAACCTCCGAGTATGGAGATAAAAACAGCACCTGCAAGACCAATCAGGATGACCACAATGGCCAGAGCCAGCCACATTGGCATGCCACGACTTTTCAGCGAGTTGATTGCCGGTGCACAGATTATCGCTATAAAAGCAGATAATAGAAATGGCACAATGAGGGATGCCGCCGCCTTCATGCCGGCAACGATAATAATAAAACTGGCCAGCCCCAGCGCTATTCGCAGGGCACTGCCGTTTTCATTAAGGGTATTCATGACACAAAGTTTCAAGTGTTAAGTTTCAAGTGTCAAGCCTGAAAAATATGGTTTGTGGTTTATGTCAAAGATTCGCCGCGGGGGCGCGCCTCCCACAAATTCTTTATTTCGATTTTCGCTTAAAACTTGAAACTTGAAACTACAAATCGTCATCACACAAGGACTTCGTCTCAATCTTGTACAGGGCATTTATCTTCTCAATCGTTATTATGCCGTCACCCTCCACGCCAGTATGGGCAACATCCATAATTTCTTCAACGATATGCTTTGCCCTGTCATCGCTGATAAACAGCTCAATACAGGTATGTTGGGTCATGCCTTCTGACGTATATAAATTGGCATAGTGGCCCTTGCCCTTGACCTCAAAACAACTATATCCGGGAACACCCAGTTCCAGAAGACGTTGCTCGATAGCTTGCAGACGGTCGGGTTGAACGATCGCACTTATTTTTGATATCGCCATATTTCCTCCTAATACTCAAACATAACTACAATACGATTTTGTGGAATTTGTAGTAGCTGTACCATTGTCAACAACACCCTGCGTCTTGAAAACTTGTGTATTCATACACATTCGCCGCGGGGTGCGCCTCCCACAGGTTCCTTTCCTCTTTTCACTTTTAACTTTCACCTTTTTTTATCTTCCTCTTCTTCCACATCAGGAAAACCGCTGGAATAATGATCAAGGTCAACAGAGTTGCACTCACCATACCACCAACCATGGGTGCTGCAATCCGGCGCATGACTTCAGAACCGGTACCCGTACCCAGCATTATTGGCAACAGGCCTGCGATAATGGCGGCAACTGTCATCATCACAGGACGCACTCTTAACAGTGCTCCATTGACTACCGCTTCCTTTAAATCTTCAATACCGGGTTTACCCTGGCGATCAACATACATCTTCCTCCAGGCCTGGTTCAGATAGACCAGCATCACGACCCCGATCTCTACCGCAACACCAGCCAGTGCGATGAAGCCGACACCTACCGCTACCGACATGTTGTATTGCAGAAAATGCAGCAGCCAGAAACCACCGGTCAGCGCCAGTGGCAAGGTACCCATAATAATCAGGACTTCTGTAAAATTTCTAAAGTTTAAGTACAGCAACAATAAAATTATCGCCAGTGTTATCGGTACCACCTGTGATAAGCGCTCTTTGGCNCGTACCATATACTCATACTGGCCAGACCAGGAAATGGAATAACCTGCAGGTAANTTCACCTGTTCTGCAACCGTACGCTGTGCTTCCGCCACATAGGAACCCAGATCTCGCCCCTCGATATCGACAAAGGTCCAGCCATTAAGCCTGGCATCCTCGGACTTGATCATCGCAGGCCCTGACTCAATCCGGATATCCGCCACTTCTGCCAGTGAAATACTGGCACCGCCGGGTGTCACTATCGGCAGGTTGCGTAATTTCTCAACCGAGTTGCGGACGTCGCGTGGGTAGCGAATATTTATCGGATAGCGCTCAAGCCCTTCAACACTCTGGGAAACATTCATGCCGCCGACAGCAGCCATAATCACAGATTGTATATCGGCGATATTCAGGCCCAGCCGACCGGCATCGCGCCGTCGGATATCAACAGTGACATAGCGCCCCCCTGCGACACGCTCAGAATAGGCGGAAACAGTGCCCGGCACAGTCAGGATTACCTTTTCAACGTCCTTACCGATATCCTGAATCACACTAAGGTCCGGCCCTGCGACCTTGATACCCACCGGGGTCTTGATCCCGGTTGCCAACATGTCAATACGTGTTTTGATTGGCATAACGAAGGCATTTGTCAGGCCAGGGAACTTGATCAACTGATCAAACTCCCGGCGCAATTTGTCCGTCGTCATCCCTTCTCGCCATTCACTTCGGGGCCTGAGCTGGATGGTGGTTTCGATCATTGTCAGTGGCGCGGGATCGGTCGCCGTCTCAGCACGTCCAATCTTGCCAAAGACAGATTTCACTTCTGGCACCGTTTTTAACAGCTTATCTGTTTGCTGTAACAGTTGTTGCGCTTTACCGATAGAGATACCCGGAAAGGTGGTCGGCATATACATGATGTCGCCTTCATCCAGATCGGGCATAAACTCTGAGCCCAGACGAGTCAATGGGTATACACCGCTTGCCGCGACGATCAGGGCAAGGATGAGTACAATTGCAGGCGCTTTTAGTACCAGCTTGATCACTGGCCCATAGATTGCCATCAATAACCGATTGACCGGGTTTTTATGCTCAGGTGTGATATGTCCACGTACGAAATATCCCATTAGAACAGGGACCAGTGTAATGGAAAGGATTGCTGCCGATGCCATGGCAAAGGTCTTGGTAAAAGCCAGTGGAGCAAATAGTTTTCCTTCCTGTGCTTCCAACGTAAATACCGGCAGGAACGACAGGGTAATAATCAATAATGAGAAAAACAATGGCGGCCCGACTTCTATCGATGCCTGCCTTACCAGTTCCCAGCGATCAAACTCTCCATCCCCTTCCCGTTCAATGTGTTTGTGCACATTCTCGATCATAACAATCGCCGCATCGACCATGGCGCCGATAGCGATGGCAATCCCGCCCAGTGACATGATGTTGGCATTAATGCCCTGTGACTGCATGATGATAAAGGCAGCAAGTATTCCCACAGGAAGTGACAAAACGATGACCAGCGCCGAGCGCAAATGAAAAAGGAAGACCAGGCATACCAGCGCAACAACCAGAAACTCTTCCACCAGTTTTCCATTCAGATTTTCTACTGCACGATTAATCAGGCTTGAACGGTTGTAAGTTTCAATAATTTCTACACCATCAGGCAATCCATTTTGCAGCTCTTTGAGCTTACGCTTAACACCTTCAATGGTGGTCAAGGCATTTTCACCGAAGCGCATGACGACCACACCACCAACCACTTCCCCTTCTCCATCCAGTTCGGCAATTCCACGGCGCATCTGTGGACCGGTACGAATATCGGCAATATCCTTAAGCTGTATCGGTGTGCCGTTCTCACTCATGTTGACAACGATGCTTGCCAGGTCCTGCTTTTTTGATATATAGCCCGTTGAGCGAACCATATACTCTGCCTCAGCCATCTCAATCACCGATCCACCCACTTCCTGGTTAGCGCGTTGGATAGATTGTTTAATCTTGCTTAAGGGGATGTTATAGGCGCGTAGTTTGTTCGGGTCGATGACCACCTGGTACTGCTTCACCATACCACCGATGGTGGCGACTTCAGATACCCCATCGACCGTCTGTAATTCATACTTCAGGAACCAGTCTTGCAGGCTGCGCAACTGTGCCAGGTCTGTCTTGCCTGTACGATCGACAAGTGCATACTCATAGACCCAGCCAACACCTGTAGCATCCGGGCCCAGCGATGGAACCGCCTGGGGTGGTAATGTCGCGGTAACCTGGTTGAGGTATTCCAGTACGCGGGAACGCGCCCAGTAGGGATCGGTACCATCTTCAAAGATGACATAGACATAGGAATCACCAAAAAATGAATAACCACGAACCGTGGTCGCCTTGGGTACGGACAACATGGCGGTAGTCATCGGATAGGTTACCTGGTCCTCAACCACCTGTGGCGCCTGACCGGGATAGGTAGTCTTGACGATTACCTGCACATCCGACAAATCCGGTATAGCATCAAGAGGAATAGTGCGAATTGCATTAACACCCCAGGCCACCAGCACCGCCGTCAGCACCAGGATCATGAAGCGATTTTTTAGCGACCAGTTAATAACATGTTCAATCATGGCGTCACTCCCCGTCGCTCATGCGTGTCAGGCTGCCTTTCAGACTGGCCTCTGAGTCGATCAGGAACTGCCCGGAAACAACGACCTTGTCACCCTCCTGTAGACCATCAAGAATCTCTGTGTATTCACCTGATTCAATACCCGTTTTTACTTCACGCGCATAAAACTTCCCACCCTCTTTAGCAATCAGGACGCGCGTCATCCTGCCACTATCGATGATGGCTTCGCGCGGAACATAGAGAATGTTTTCTTTAATTCCTGTATACAGTTTCACATTGGCATACATGTTCGGCTTCAGGCTTTCATCCGGATTATCAAACTGCAACCTGACACGCAAGGTACGGGTCTTTTTGTCCAGTTCGGGGTAGACATAAACCACATCACCCTCCCATATCTGACCGGGCAGGAAGGCAAGTGACATCTCTGCAGGCTGCCCTTCTTTAACCCAGCTCGCCTGACGTTCAAAGATTTCCACCTGCACCCAGACTTTAGAAAGATCAACCAGCGACATGATTCGTGTTGCCGGTTTCACAAACATGCCCTGAGGGGTATTCAATGAGGTAACAATACCGTCCTGAGGTGCACGAAAGGTGACGTTCTGTTTCACTTTCCTCGTTTTTCTGAGTTTATCTATCTGATCTACAGAAATATCCAGTGACAATAGTCGGTCACGTGAAGACCGAATGAGACGCTGGTTTTTTGACTTCAATGCTTCCAGATATTCTTCCTGTGCATTAACCAGTGTCGGAGAATATAGTTCAAACAGGGGGTCACCCATCTTCACCCGTTCACCTTCATTGCTGACATAAAGCTTCTCAATCCAGCCTTCAATTCGAAGATGTATATGGCCGATAAGCGACTCATCAAAGGACACAAAGCCGACTGTATCAATCATGCGGCCCAGGCGCCCCCTCTCAGTCATTGCTGTTCGAACCCCCAGGTTTTGCACCATGGCGGGAGAGATAGTGACTGCACCTGCATCATCACCCGTCTCTTCATAAACAGGAACCAGATCCATTCCCATCGGTGACTTGCCCGGTTTATCGCGGCGGTAATTTGCATCCATAGGGGCGACCCAGTAAGCAATCTTTTTCTCCTTTTGTGCCGCTGGTGTCTCCTTGTATACGGGAACCAGATCCATCCCCATTGGTGATTTTCCGGGTTTGTCACGACGATAGCTGGCATCCATCGGCGCCACCCAGTAATTGATCTTTTTACCATCGTCAGACCCCATAGCCTTGTCAGTTTTGTCATCACCTGACTCACACGCACTAAATAGTGCTGTGATTACCACGATCACGAATATGTTCAATCTATTCATCTTTCTTCTCCGGCAAGATAATTAAGCATGGCAATGGCTTGCGCCCGGTCTACTTCGAGACGGATGGCCTTGAGCCGGGTATCAAGCTCGGCGACTCGCGCACGCATGACGGAATCAAACTCTACCCGGCTGTTCTCATAAGCCTTCAGTGCCAGCTCTGCATGGCTGCTTGATTGTGGTACCAGCTTGTCGCGGTACAAAAGTATCTGACGATCAAGAATTCGTAATGATGACTGTGAGCGTTGCAGCTGGCTGCTTAGCTTTCGTACTGCTGTCTCGTGGTCCTGTTTAGCGGCCTGCAGGTTCTGCTGTGATGAGACCAGTTTCCTGTCCTGCCTTTTATCTGTAAACAGGGGAATATCCAGCAGCACCATAGCAGAGAGAAAATTTGCCCTGTCACTACCATCCGGATTCTCACCACTGCGATCACCGTAGGTAACATCAAGAGCAACACCGGGTTTATACGCCTGGCGCGATAATTCAATGCTTTCATTACTCACCCGAATTTCAGCATCGCTGGCCTGAATAACAGGGTGTCCGGTCAGCTCATCCGAGATCATCGGCAACGATATCTCCGGCAACTTGTCCGGTAAGCCGCTCATGCTTGCTGATGCGCCTATCCAGCGTGATAGTTCCGACCTGGCCATATCCTGTTTGATACGTATTCCTTCAAGTCGATCGGTCAACCTGTCCAGTTCAAGTTCTGACTGAACAACGTCCTGCTGGGTAGCACTGCCAACTCGATAACGGGACTCGGTAACTCCAACAAGGTTGCTAAACCAGCTGCGACTTTGTTTAACAATCTCTTCTGCCTTTAACCAGTAGTAGAGTTCCAGCCAGTTTTTACTAACGTCGCGAGTTGCCTGGAGACGAGCATTACTGGCCATGAAACGGGATTTTTCTGCTTTATCATTATTAATTTGTGACTTGATGGATCGGCTGGAACCACGAGGAAAAAATTGCACAACACCAACCTGCAGTTGTGTCATTGGCTCCTGGTCACGGTCAAATGTATCGGTGGGGAAATTCATTGCCCCAAGCTTAAGCTTGGGGTCTGGCAATCCGCCTACTGCAACAGATTCTTCTTCAAATCCCAGCGCACGGTATTCGAATGACTGAGAGACCGTCTCAGAATCCAGTGTTAGTTGTATAGCCTGCTCCAGGGTCAGGATATTTGCATCTTGTGAAACTTCCACAGCAAAGGATTGAAAAGATAAACTTAACAAAAATAGCACGCACAGGTACTTGAAAAAAAATGGTTTCATTTATTACACCTCTGAAAACTAGCATGTGATATCACATGCATAAACGCAGCCCTCCGGTCAAAAAGGGCGGGAGATAGTCAGAGAATGTTTATCGGGGGTCGAAGCGGGGTTTTGGCCAAACCATTATCGGGGCCATACAGGAGAATAGCCGCAGTATAAGACAGGGCAGTCTGAAGGGATTTGATCCCAGTATCTACAGATAATGCCGAAAGTTTACTTAAGTGATTGCACTGCATTGACTGGCAATGGTTATTGCATTGATCATCCTGGCAACAGGATTTGGACTCCTGCTCATGGCTTGACTGCTCGCAATGTGAAGTCTGTTTCGTTTCACTATCACTCATCAGCGCAGAATAGGCGACAGACACTGGAGAGATCACCAGTAAAAGAGACAGCAAAAAAATAATTTTCTTTATATTCACAGTATGAGTATCAGTGCTTTCTTAGTATTCTTCAGTTATCGGTATGACCTGTCAAGTTTATGCAAGTTCCCTGAATGCTGCACTGCTTATAATTTTCTGACTATTTCAACAGGTCGACTTCAATGCCCTGTTCTCTTAATCTACTTGCGCGAGCCTCAACAAAACGCTGAAACTCTTTCTCTTCAAGATAAGCTTTACCGCTCACATATTCCATTGAAGACTGCACATGAAATGTCCGTAACCATCCTTCGGCACGAAATACTTCCTCACCTTTTGCATCAAAAAATACCATGCTCGGTACATAAGTCAGGTTCAACTCCTTTCCCCAGTCTTCTGCTGTTGTATTTTTCCCCTGAGGCGTGATTACAGGGGTTTTTGACCAGGTATCGAGCAGTACAACATCAAACTTTTTCAATAACTCTGCAGAACCCTGCTGCTTTAAAACATCTTCATGCAGTTCATCACAGGGCGGGCAGTTCTTCTGTTCAAAAAATACCAGCAATGGTTTACCGGATTTTCTTGCTGACAGATCATAAGGCTCCTGGATAAAGGATGAATTAGTATGTAGCTTTCCACTTCCAGCTGACGGATTTACTTTTGCCATATAATCGCGAAAGCTGCCGTCTTTTTCTTTTTTCAGGCTAACGTAGTCAAGTGCAACTATAAATTTGTGCGGTGGAACATAGCCATTGAGACGCAGCACATGCTTGCCCTGTTCGTCGAGAAACTGCAGCGTAGGCGTAAACATGATTTTATTGGCAACAGCAAAATTCTTCTCCGTCGTTTCCTTGCCATCAAGGCCTACGACTTCCCGGTCACCCCACATGTTGATCGCAATAACATCAAATTTATTTTGCAGGCTGTCGACGATATTTTGTTGTGACATGTTCTCTTTTACCAGACGCTCACAGTACGGGCAGCCATCCTGGTAAAAATATAACAACACTCTTTTACCGGATTCTGTAGCTTCAGTAATATCGTCTCGAATATCGAGAAAGGAATCCTTGAACCAGGAGGGCTTTTCAACATAACCCGGGTTTACCATGCCGGCTGACAGCTGATTGCTTGCTTCCTGCGCGTAAAGGCTTGCGCTGCTACACATCGCGAACATGGATAGCAGAGATACAATATTTTTTAATATACGACTGGCCATGATTATCCACTCCACACTGCTTATGTAAGGATGCTACAGGATAAAATTCACACAATAGCACTGAAAGCTGAAAACCGAAACAAGACGTTGAAGGCTGGCAGCGTACTGTAGGTTCGAATTCACTGCTGTCCCATAAAATGCATCACATATCGTCTCAAATATTGCCGAGTATAGAAAGAGAAAGGAATTAATCATTCTCGACATGAAAATGAAACTGGACAGTGTCGGTATATCAGAAGTATTTTGTATTTGTGGGAGGCGCGCCCTCGCGGCGATAGAGCCTTGCATTTCCCTGACAATTCGCCCCGAGGGCGGGCCTCCCACAATCTTCGATAAATGACTAACAGATTAATTGTGAGTGATCCGCTCCAGGGTGAATTAGTATTTTTTTGTGTGACAGCAGTAGTTCGAATTCATTCGCTCAAGAAAAGCTCATGCTACTCCATATGTTCGAATAAATTCGAACCTATGCCAGGGCCTGACCTGGGCCCTGGCAAAAAAGGGACGATCAGCCCTGTTTGTCAGATTTTCCTGCAGAACTACTATCAGGGACAGACTTTTTAGAGCCAGGCATTGACTTGTTCCGACAATAGGCACTGATCGTTTTGCCGTTTTTAGTGGTATAGCTTTTTATCCAGCTACAGCTGTTTTCGCTGCTGCAGGCATCCTGCTGCAGCCCCTTGCATGTACCGGCCGCCAAAGAAAGCTGACTAATTGAAATCAGTCCTGTTGCTGCCAAAACGAGTACTGTCTTAAGAATTATGGACGGGTTAGAAGCTAAGGTGGGTATTTTCATGATTCATCTCCATATGGTTGATTAAAAACGTCCAGCCATCCTGCTGAACGAGCCCACAGACTATCAACAATGAACCCAGGTTTCAAGTTTCAAGTTTCAAGTTTCAAGTTTCAAGTTTCAAGTTTCAAGTTTCACAAACAGTGAACCATGACTAGCTCACCATTTCATACTTCTATGCCAGTATGGATATGTTTTTTTGTTTTTGGTTTTATCTTGACACCTGAAACTTGACACTTGAA
>JGI24024J18818_10001287_pt1 | contig 10225 bp, 7 predicted proteins | sample Cruoilmetagenom2_FD_18818 | JGI IMG/M metagenome (IMG submission 18818) | reverse complement strand
CTCGTTTTCCCGCTGTGGGTGCTGCTGATCAGCATCCACATCCTGCTGGTAAATCTCAAGGGATCTGAGGGTGAATTCCCAGAAACAGCATGAGACAGGAAATGAGGAGAAAAATAACCACCCCTAGCGCGCCGCATAAACTCAATTAATTGTCGATTTGCCCACCCTACTTCAATTTCAAACCCCCGAGGAGGGTCGTGATTAAACTGATACGCTTCCAAATCATTCAATTTATCATCCAAAAAAGGAGATCGTCATGAGTAATAAACAGAGCAAAGGCGGCATTCAATCTTATATTCCCATCTTGAGCTCGTTAAGCAGCTACAATAAAGATTGGCTGCGCTTCGATATCATCGCGGCCTTATCCGTGTGGGCGCTGCTTGTCCCGCAGGGCATTGCATATGCATCGATCGCCGGCGTGCCGCCGCAGTATGGCCTTTACGCCGCTTTTGGAGCCCTGATCGGTTACGGATTATTCGGCTCAGCCAAACAGGTCATCACCGGTCCCAGCGCCGCAGTGGCGGCGGTATCCGCAAGCGTGGTCGTGGCGCTGGGCGCCTCCTCAGGCTCGGATGACTGGATCGCTTACACCGCCGCCCTGGCAATTATGGCCGGTCTGATCTATATCCTGCTCGGGCTGTTCAAGATGGGCTGGTTATCGAACTTCTTATCCCGGGCAGTCCTGGAAGGTTTTGTCTTTGCCTTTGGTATCGGCCTGATCATCGATCAATCCCATAAGATCTTGGGGGTCGATTCGGTTGACGGCAGCTATTTCCAGGTGCTGATCGGCACGCTGCAGGAGCTGCCGGAGACCAGCATCCCCACCCTGGTCGTGGGCGGCACGGCAATCATCGTGCTGCTGCTGATGCGCCGCTACCTGCCAAAATGGCCGCGCTCCTTGATTGTCGTGATCGCAGCCATTGCTGCTTCTTCTCTGCTCGACCTGGAAAGCTACGGGGTGTCGATCGTCGGCGAAGTACCCACCGGTCTGCCAACATTCGGTTTACCCGACATCTCGGGCGCAAGCCTACTGACACTCGCAGTGGGCGGGCTGGCAGTCATCTTCGTTGGCTTCAGCGAGTCGCTGGCTGCTGCCAGGGAGTCTGCTTCCAAGCATAATTACGAGATAGACAGCAGCCAGGAGATGACTGCCCAGGGATTCGCGAATGGCATCTCAGGGTTATTTGGCGGCTTCGCCGTCGATGGGAGCCTCTCCAAGACTACCGTCGCAGACACGGCCGGGCAAAAAACGCAGATTGCCTCCCTGATAATCGCTTCCCTGATCCTGCTCACCATGCTCTTCCTGGCTGGATTATTCACCGATCTGCCGAACGCCGTGCTGGGGGCAGTGGTCATCGATGCTGCACTCGGGCTGGTAAAAATCAAGGAGTACCGCCGCTACCAGCTGAACCGGCGGGACTTCGCCGCTTTCATGGCAGCCGCGATCGGCCTGTTTTTTATCAGCATCCTGGCTGGTGTTATGATCGGTGTCGTGGTCTCCCTGCTGATGCTGATCGCTACCGCCTCGCAGTCGCCAGTGCGCCCCATGGGATTGGACAAGTCAGAGAACCTTTATGTTGACGCCAAAAAGTATCCGGACGCTGAGACGATCCCGGGTGTCTTGGTAGCTAAGATCTTTGGGCAGTTGTTCTTCGCGGATGCCGAGAATTTCCGGACTGAGGTTATGGAATTAGTCCAGGATTACGAACCGCATAGCGTGGTGGTCGACCTGGATGCAGCCACGGATATAGATATGGATGGGGTAGAGATCCTGACAAAAATCTCTGGTGAACTGGAGAAGCAGGATATCAAATTCTTCCTTTCACGTGTGGATTCTGCCAATATGGAACTGTTCGAGAGAATCGGCGCCATGGATGAAATCGGATCCGAGAACATCTACACAAGCGTAAGGGCAGCTGTCGCTGCAGCTCAGCAAACTGAAAAGAGTTCCCCCGCAGAGACATCCCAAGCACCCGACGCATCAAATTCCCAGGAGAACAGTGCATAGCACATCCGGGAGTAAGAAAAATTCCCATGATCAAGATAAGAGCATTAGGAGAATTCATATGAACGCAAAGAAAGAACAGAAAAAAGAAAAAGATAGCAAACTGCAGGCTGACAACGCAGCGGAAGAGCTGGCTCAAGCCGGCGCGGAGAAGATCGTGACTGGCGGGGAAGAGCTGGAGATAGCCGGCGAACTCGCCACCGATGCTGCCGGTGAACTGGCAGCCGGGGCAAGCGACATAACTCGCGCAGAGGACGCCATGGTCGCAGCACAGCGCGTGGCTGACCTGAGCGGCGTGGTGGCTGCTGCCGGCGTGGTAGATGTGGCCGAAGGTGCTGAGCTGCTGGCAGCCTCGGAAGACGTGGCCGCGATCAGCGCTGTCGTGGGCTTGATGGGCGAAGAGGACCTCGAACGCGGGCTGGAGCTGGCTCGCCTGGCAGGCGAACTGGAAGCTGCCGGTAAAGTGGTAGAGCGCATGGTTATGCCGGTGCTTACCGCATTCCTGAACAACCGCAGCGCTCAGCTGCAGGAGATCGCCGTCGATACCATCATACAATCTGCCGGCAGCCGGGCCCTGTCCCAGGTGCTCACGGCTAAAGGCATAGAGATTGAAGAAATGGGCGTCGAAGAAATTGCCGAAGGTATAACTCGCCTGGCCGCTTCGGAAGCCATGGAAGAGCGCAGCCAGGATCTCGCTGAAGCCGGGGTTCTGCTGGGAGTCGAGGGTGTCGTGGAAGTTGAAACGGCTGCTGTCGAATCCGGTATCGCGGAAGAACTCGCCAAAGAAGGTGTCGAAGACGTTGCTGAAGGCGCCGCAGACCTGGGTGCCGCGGCTGCCAGCATCCCTGACGCATGACCTGTCAGGGTTCTTGGCGAGAGATTTATTGATTTGTCCAGCAGTGAAATGATTTGAACGGTCTCCCAACGGGTACGTTAGCGGTTGTCATCCTGTTGGGAGACCGCCTAACGAAAAAACATCTGGTGATCAAGAATAGAAGATGATCTGCAGCTGAATCTTGTCGAAAGGAATATGCAAAATCAGGATGGGTCATATGGCACATCAAGATAATACAACTTCCAAACACAGCAATGCCTACAACCTGTTCATCCTATTGCTGACGATCTTTTCTCTGATCCTCATGCTTCTATTGTTTCTGCCACTTGATAAAAACACCTTATTACTGCTCCAGATCTATGACATTCTGATCTGCACCATATTCCTGGTCGACTTCTTGATCAACTTAAAGAGAGCCTCCAGGAAGTCCGATTATTTCTTCCGAGAACGCGGTTGGTTAGATCTGCTCGGCTCAATACCAACTTTGGGCGTCGTATTTAAATATTCCGGGCTCTTACGCCTGGCCCGATTGAACCGGTTTGAACGCATTTTGCGTCATCAGCGTGGAAAAGGTGAAGAGGGAATGGTTGCGGATGTCATCAAGCATCGACATCGCTACGTCGGGTATACCACGCTCCTGCTGACCATTATTGTCCTGACGACCACCAGCGCGCTCGTGCTCCAATTTGAAAGTCGAGTACCGATGGCAAAAATCACGACCGGGTGGGAAGCATTCTGGTTTTCGATCGTGACGATTACGACGGTAGGATATGGAGATTTCTACCCGGTGACCTTCATGGGTCAATTCATTACCCTGTTAACCATGATTTCAGGGGTCGGCATCATCGCCGTACTGGCCAGCCTTTTGTCCCGCCTGCTGATCGGCCTGCCATCTGGTCTGGAAGAGCTAGCAGCACCTGATACAGCCACCGCACCCACGGTTGAACAGGAACTTGCCTCGATCAACGTAAAACTTGAAGAACTGCAGCAGCTGTTAAAAAAAATGGGTCCAGAAAAAGCTGCTGAAGATGACTCATAAAGAAATTACGAACAAAGGAAAAGTACATGTCGACCCAATCCCTGGAACGCTCAAAAACCCCTAGCAGGATATCCCGGCTGATCCCGATTTTATCCTGGCTCCCGAAATACAACCGGGGCTGGCTGGTCCCGGATATCATCGCCGGGTTGACCCTGTGGGGGTTGGTCGTCCCTGAAGGGATGGCCTATGCAGGAGTCGCCGATCTGCCCCCGCAAATGGGGTTGTACACACTGGTCGGCGCTTTGTTGGTGTATGCCATATTTGGATCTTCACGGCACCTCTCCGTCGGAGCCACGTCAGCCACGGCAGCCTTGATCGCTGCTACAGTGGTGTCTATGGGTGTCACACCCTCGGATATGGAGACCTACCAGGCTTATGCGATCGCCCTGGTGCTGGTGGTCGCAGTGATTTTCCTGGTGGCCGGACTGGCCCGCATCGGCTTCATCACGCAGTTCCTGTCAAAGCCGGTCATGGACGGCTTCGTAACCGGCCTGGCAATCTTCGTGGCTGTAGGGCAGCTTCCCAAACTGTTCGGCATGGAGAAGGGCGAGGGCAACGTTATTGAGAAATTATTCGACATCGGCAGACACCTTCCCGAGGCCAATTGGATCACGTTCGTGGTAGGGGCCTCTGCACTGGCGCTGCTGTTCCTGCTGCACCGCTGGAACAAGAAGATACCGGCCGGTCTGGTGGTGCTGTTTGCATATATTGCTCTGAGTTCCGTGCTGGATCTGAATGGTAACTATGGTGTAGCGATAGTTGGAGAGCTTCCGCAGGGACTGCCATCAATTTCCCTGCCTCAGGTATCGATCTCCGAAATCCTACCCATGTTTCTCCCGGCCATGGGCATCTTCCTGGTGGCATACAGCGAAGCGCTGGCGGTGGCGCGCGAATTTGCGGAAAAGCACCATTATGAAATCGACGCCGACCAGGAGCTGAATGCACATGCNCTGACTAATTTCGCTACCGGGTTGTTTGGCGGCATGATCGGGGCTGGCGGTATGTCCGGATCCGCGGTGAAAGAGGGGGCAGGAGCGAAATCGCAGGTCGCTAATCTGGTCGCCTGGGCTGCCACCGTGATTACCCTTCTGTTTCTTACACCGCTCTTTACCAACCTGCCGGAGTCGGTGCTGGCAGCGCTGATCATTCACGCGGTATGGCACCTGATCGTCGCCCGGAAGCTGAAGAAGATCAGCCTGGTATCAAGGACGGAGTTTTGGATGGCGCTGATCACCTTCGCAGGTGTGCTGATCTTTGATGTCTTGCAGGGCATGATCATCGGCCTGGTTTGTTCGCTGCTGCTGGTAATTTACCATTCGAGCCGGCCGCATTTATCTTCGCTGGGGCGGGTGCCATCTATCCCCGGGTATTACTCCGACCTGATCCGGCACCCTGAGAATGAAGCGATTCCCGGCCTGCTGATCCTGCGCCTGGATGCACCGATTTATTATGCGAATGCTCTTACGGTTCGAGCACAGATTTTGAAGCTGATTGAAGAAGCGGATCCGGCTCCGCACGCTCTGGTTCTGGATTCAGCCTCACAGGATTCTCTGGACGTGACCGGCTCAGAAATGCTGATTTCCTTGCTGCGCGAATTGAAAAACAAGGGCATCGAGATCTATGTGGCTGAGGTGCATGCCCCGGTTCTGGAATTCAGCCAGCGAACGGAGCTGTTCGAGTTAATCGGTGATGATCATCACTTCCCAACCGTAGATTCTGCGGTGCAGTTCGTCGAGTCGTCCACTCAATCAGAGAGTTCTGATCATGACGAGAATTGATTAAATCATTCATAAGGTATCTGGAGGTAACAGATGAATAAAATACCACGCGGTCTGATATATCTGGTTATGGTGGCAAGTTTTTTTGTGATCCTGTTCGGCATCCGTGGAACAGCTGATGTCCTCAATCCGATCTTGCTTGCGGGTGTGATCACCGTTGTGATGCTGCCCCTCCCGGGTCGCCTGAAAAAGCGTGGATTACCCGGCTGGCTCTCATTGCTGCTGACTATATCAGCAGTGGTGTTGCTGTTAGGACTCGTGGTTTTCGTGATGTTCCTTTCGGTTACCGCCTTGGCTACCGATATGCCTCAATACCTGGATGATGGATCCCAAGAAACCACCACGGAAACGACTACCTCAGATACAGGTACTGAAGATACGACTGCCTCAGACACAGGTACTGAAGATACGACTACTTCGGAAACAGGGAGTGAAGAATCGAGCACCGATTCAACAAGCAGCAGCGCCCAAATTGGTGAAATCGGTCAGGGCGTGATCGAGAGTGTGGTTAATTTGCTTGTCCAATTTGGATGGGCATTGGTGATCTTCTTCTTCATGATCAGTGCCGCGATTTCACTGCCCAAACCGTCGCGATTAGGATTGGATCCAAATGCATCAGCAATCACGCGATTGTCATCGATCACCGAAGACGTGCGAAAGTACATGACTGTCCTGACCGGGATAAACTTCCTGGTTGGCCTGGGGGACATGGTCTTTCTCATGATCCTGGGGGTGGATTATGCCGTGCTGTGGGGGCTGCTGGCCTGGGTCATGGGTTATATCCCATCAATCGGCTTCATGATTGCGCTGATCCCACCGGTTCTTCTGGCCTATGCCCAGTACGGTATCGAGACCGCATTGATCGTACTGCTTGGCTATATAGTGATCAACGGCGGGGTGCAGAACTTCATCCAACCCAAGGTCATGGGAAACAGGTTGAGGATCTCGCCGGCAGTTGTATTCATCGGTTTGTTCGTGTGGGGATACCTGCTGGGCGGTATCGGTGCCATCCTGGCGGTGCCATTAACGATGCTGGTGTTGATCGCCATGGAGAATTTTCCGGGTACACGCAACCTGGCGGTGCTGATGCGCTACACCGGTGAGGAGAAGAAAGAAGAGCGTGAGCAAGCTGCGACTCATTATAAGGGTTTGTTCAGCCGGATGAGTGGATCTGATGATTCGGACGAGGAATCAGAATCTGAGACTGATCAGCAGCCAGATACTGATGATAATTCAGCTTGAATTATCACCCATCCGTATGCAAGGATCGGTGTTCGAAACGCTTAAAAAATCCGTTTTCCATGGGAGTTCGAATCCCCATGTGGGTTCATTGCTCAACTTGAGTATTGTCTGAAACTGCGTCTGGAGGCCTGTTGAGAGAGATGCCTATGAAAGATCAAAATAATCGTGTGCTGGTAATAGATGCCGCAGATCAGGAGACCAGCACTTTATCAAAACGTTTGAGTGAAATAGAAAGCATCGAGTTGGTGGGCACGGCGTACAACCGCAACACAGCCCTTACCCAGTTAGAAGAACTGCAGCCGGATGTGCTGGTGGTCGACCTGATACTGTCCGGTATCCGCAGCATCGATATCATCCGGCAGGTGGCCAGCGATCTGACCCAGGTCCACATCCTAGCCCTGGTCCCGGCTGATCCACCGCACGATCGGATCATGCTGGCTGCAGAAGCTGGCGCCTTGGGTTATATCTGCCGGGATGCTGACCTCTCGGAGTTCGCGGCTGCCATCGAGCAGGTTCAGCGGGGAGAACCCTGGCTGCCGCTCCAGCAAACCTACGAGGTCTTGCAGGATGGGGCTGGCGAGTTAGCCCTCTCGTCACAGGAACGACGCTCCCGTCTGACTGAAGTACTCATGGGTGTGATACCGCTGACCGGCCTGGTGGCTGCCATCACCGCCTTCCTGTGGAACCAATATTATGGAGCCATCGGGGTGCGCGTCCCGGACCTGGGTGTCGATCCATCATCAAGGATGATCGATGTGATCATCGTCTTTGTGACCGTGGTTGGTATTACCGGTCCGCTTCTGTTTGCCAGGCCATGGGTAGAATCCATCAGCAAATGGGTCTCAAACCAGCCGCAATTGGCGCGCAGAGTGAGCAAGGCGCGGGGCATACGCTGTGGATACCATAACTGCTGATACTGGTGATGTCACAGTTATCCAAAAAGCCCAGGGAGCGCTGGACAGATCTCTGCCTCTAGAGATCCTGACCGGTGATTCCGCTATTCCAATTAGGATTTGTTATGTCTTCTGATACACGTCTGCCATTTGTCAGCAGCCTTGGATTTGACCCGGATTATTTGCCGGTATTCGAGGAAAAGCTCTTTATCGAAGGACCAGGTACCCAGCGTCGTCTGATAAATTTTTTCGCCCTGCTCTTGTTTGCGACGATCATCGCTACATATGCCGTTCTCTCTGATTCTTCCGCCAGCGTCATTGGGGCCATGCTCGTTGCGCCATTGATGACACCGATTATCGCCACTGCCGCGGCGGTTGTGATGGGTTCCACGCAGCGCGCCCTGCACGCCTTCGCACTCACTGCTGCCGGGGTTGTAACTGTAATCCTGATCGCCTTCCTATTAACATGGGTTGTTCCTGACATGACGATCTCATTTACAGACAATCAAGAAATCAGTTCACGCATCAACCCCGGTCTCTATGCGTTGTTGATTGCCCTGGGAGCGGGTGCCGCGGGTGCGTTTATTACATCGCGTTCCGAAATAGCTGATGCGATCGGCGGCGTTGCCATCGCCGTCGCCCTGGCGCCACCCCTGTGCGTGGTTGGGATCTCACTGCAGGCAGGAAATTGGGATGCCGCCTCAGGCGCATTTCTCCTCTTTCTGACTAACTTTATGGCTACTTTACTTGCGGGCGGCTTTGTCCTGATGGTAGTTGGTCTGGATAAGCAGGGAGTCAAGCAAAAACAAGCTCGATTCCGCCAAGTCGGTTTTCGGATATTCGTTCTGGGCACTCTGCTGTTGTCCATTCCCCTCTCGTATACGGCATGCACAGGATTAAAGGGCCTCAAAGAGGAAAGTATCGCTACCCTGGAAGTGCAAGAGTGGCTGGAAGGTACATCTTATGAAGTCGAATCGGTGGATGTCAACGGTGATTTGGTAATTGCTACCGTGGATGGAAGCGGTGAGTTGAATCCCCTGGAAGATCTGGCAGACCAGCTGGCTGTGGAGCTTAACCGTCCGGTTATCGTAGATTTGCGCATAATTCGGGCATTGATGAGTAATATTGGAAATCCATAAACAATATTACAAAGGAGGAGCTGTTTTACTCAATGGCCTGATTCTTTGGACTGGACAGCCAGGTGATCAATTACACCTACCTGGATGCCAGATACCACGTGACAACCGATATATGTTAAATGTATCGTTCAGCCAATGGTTCAATCCATTACCTCCAGCATCACTGAGTACTAGATTCTTTGGATGAGTAAACAAGAAATCTAACAGGATAACCTGCACACCGGAATAACATAATTACCAGTCAAAAGTTTCTTGGAGTGAACATTTTGAATACACTAATGCCCACAAATTCTATAAAGTATAGAGCAACCAGGTACCTGCTCGCAAAAGGTGTTGTTCCACTGCTGCGGGTTAAACCGGTGGAGCGATCGGTTCTTAAATTGATGGAATGGCGTACGATGCGTAATCTCAAGCGTTCGCGGACTGAATCGGAGCATCCTCCAGGTGTGGAAGACGATCGTGCCATGCTGGGATTGGCATTGCAAAATACCATCGACCGGGTTCTCTGCGAGCGAAATATTTCGCCCGGTACGATTGATTTCGCCTCCCGGCTCGGAGCCCATTTCTTGACTTCAGGGAAAGTCATGCGCGGCGCCGAAGAGATCAAGTCAACCTATGGCACTTACCCGCCATCATTTCTGGTTATCAGCCCGGGTGAGGCATGCAATCTGCACTGTGTTGGTTGCTATGCCGATTCGGGGGAGGTTGGGGAGAAAATTACTTGGTCGACTCTAGATCGCATCATAACCGAAGCTGAACAGCTCTGGGGAAGACGGTTCTTTGTGATCAGCGGGGGCGAACCTCTGGCATATCGCTCAGAGGGTAAAGGAATTCTGGACCTGGCTGAGAAGCATAACAACAGCTTCTTTTTAATGTACTCCAACGGTACCCTGATCAGCGATGAGGTCGCTGATCGCCTGGCTCGCCTGGGGAACCTGACACCTGCTATTTCTCTTGAAGGATGGCGCCAGAAGACGGATGCCCGGCGCGGCGAGGGAGTATACGATCAGATTCTTAAGGCGATGGAAAGATTACGGAAAGCTGGTGTGCTCTTCGGTGTCTCGTTGACCGCAACGCGCAACAATGCAGAAGAAATCCTGTCAGAAGATTTCACTGACTTTCTCTTCGATGAGCAAGGCGCCTATTACGGTTGGATCTTCCACTATATGCCCATCGGACGTTCATTTACACTTAAATTGATGCCCACACCGGAACAACGGTTATGGATGTGGCGCCGTTCATGGGAGATCATCCGTGAGAAAAAGGTTTTCATTGCGGACTTTTGGAACCATGG
>JGI24024J18818_10001284_pt1 | contig 10230 bp, 9 predicted proteins | sample Cruoilmetagenom2_FD_18818 | JGI IMG/M metagenome (IMG submission 18818) | reverse complement strand
ACCAGACACATAAGGGGATTTTACTGCTAAGGAATTGATTATTTTACTTTGTGTTCCGTAATTAAACTCAAAGTCATTAATACTAGATCTAAAAGAAACCAACTTATTTAAAATTACGTTTCCTCCAAGTACATTAAAGGAGTTGCCTTCGCAATAGCTTACCATTACATTGTCTATAGTGGTTTGTTGTCCAACGCCAGCTAAAGTAAGTCCATTAAAATAATCATAATTTTTAGTCCTTTTTCCTGCATATTCTATTCTTACATAACTAAAAATACCCGAGTTACTATCAGGGTCATCGCCACCATAACTAACATTTTTGCCAGCCGAAGGTAACAATCCATAAGTTAATGATGCTTCGCTATCAAATTTGTTTGTAGATGCATCACCAAGAATAAAGACACCTCCCCAATCACCTGGCCTTTTAACACTTTTGCTTGATGTAAAAATAATTGGATCTGTTAGTGAGCCATTGGCAATTATTTTAGATCCTTTGCTAATTATAAGAGAACCTTTTGTTTTAAAATCGCCTTGAATGACTGTACCTGGTTCAATAGTTAGTGTTGTACTATCTGTAACAAAGACATCACCAAGAAGCAGATAGATATCTTTTTTATACAATTTTGTATCACTGGTAATATCGCCGCTTAGTATTTGTGTGGGATTACCATAATCAACATTGTTTGGTTTAAACTCAGTCCAAGGATTCAACCAGTTTTCATAACCAATTATACCCTTTTCCTGCTGAGCAAACATTTTGCCTGTCACTATTAATAAAATTAGTGTAAATAGAGTAGTATTATTCATGAGATTAAGTTTATTTTAGTTTAAATGGGGATTAATAAAATAAATTATTCAAACATATGAATATATCTTATAAAATACAAAAAATAACGTTAAAAGGCATATGAGTGTAGTAAAACACGTACAAAAATATAAAAAACAACTATTTCATTCATGTTTAATGTAAGAATCTATCCATTATTAATGGGATTCCTAAATGGCTCCTTGTATTTATTTTGAATTTAATTTGAATAAAAAAGTCCTAATTAAATTAATTATTACTTCCTTTTAAGATTATAGAGGGGGATCAGCAAATATCAATTTCGTTTAAATTCATTGTAGGTATGCAATGATTTTAGCGTTTCTTCATAAAATAATATTGCAGCAATTAAATCATTGGTGTCTGAATAGGGTAATATATTCCTCTGAAATTCAATTGAACTATCAAAAAATTTTATAGAGGCCTCATGATTGGCTTTTAAGGCTTTTCTATTATCCTTAGTCTCTGGAATTCCTAAAGATGTCATAGTAACTCCTGGCTTGGTAGCAAAAGCNATATTAGGTAAAATATTCACTATTACTTCTATGCGTTCACTATATAGTTCGAGTAATTTTCCTTTTGACATATTTCTTAATTCCTCGGAATTATGGTATTTAGTTATCGTTACATTACCATTAATTATGTTTATAGGGGCTTTCTTTTTTTGGGCAAAACCAATGCAAAATATAAGTGAAAAAAGAAGGCTAAATAAAGTAGATTTTAATTTCATTTTAATTTAATTTTAAGGAGTTTATATAACAAATTTATACATTTTATTAATAATAACAATTATATTCCTCTACTTTTTACTCTATGAACTGTATTTATTATAGGATTAACTGTATAAATTTTGACATAATACATCTTTTCTCGTTTAAATACTCATCCTATTATTATACAGATTACCCAGTTTAATTTATCAATGATTTTTCTAGAGTTACCTAATTAAAGGAGATAGCTTGTTATTTTCGTTAACAACCAACAAATAGTATTTGATAAACTAAAAGATTCCTTGCAATACACACAATGCATTTCATCTATATTTTTTACCTCTACGGAAGTTTAAACGTAAATTTTAGTTCTTTCATAAGATTTATAGTTTCAAATGATTTATTTGCTAGAAATTTAATGAACTTAAAAACCTTAGCCTTATGAAAAATTTTATTCTTCTATGCTGCATTTCTTTATTTATATGCAATGATATTTCTATTTATGGGCAAGGATCTCTAGACAATTTTGAAAATCTTCAAGATAGCTATATGGAGCGAAGTTCAATTTACGATCATAAGGAGCTAAACCTCAATAATATAGATACTATTTCTGGTTTTGATTCAAATGTGAATAAGCTTAAACTTTCTGGAACCATTTATAAAAGTGATGGTGTAACACCAGCCAAAGATGTAGTCCTTTATATAGAACAAGCAGACGAAAATGGTGATTTTGATCTAAGGATGTTGTATAACAAGCGATATATACATAATAGAGGTTGGATAAAAACTGATTCTGACGGTCAATATACCTTTTACACATATGTACCCGGAAATGACAGACGTTATAATCAATTGAAGCAAATATTTCCTATAATAAAGGAGCCTACAAAATCAGAGTATAATATTGCGTCGTTCCTTTTTGATGAAGATCCTTTACTTTCCAAGTTATGCAGAAAACGAATGACCAAAAAAGGTGACCCAAGTAGAGTTTTAAAGCTTAAAAAAGTGGATGGTATTTTTGTAGCACAAAAGGATATTATCCTTTATAACGATATATACTAGCTACAGATTAATTAACAATTTACAGCATTTTGGACTTTTTATGTTAGTAATATTTATAGAAATACACGAGTTTTTGTATGTAAAAGCTATGTGACTTACTCGAAATAAACTAATATTACTGTAAATCCCTACAAAATCTGTACCTCAAACAACTCAAAGTATTATAAACATTGATATAATACTTTTTGTATTGGGAAGTAATTCTTCATAATAAATAAATATTGAAATTATATTATTACACTTATTAAATATCATTGCTATTCTTTAAACATGATATTGCTCAGTTTCAATTTATTAAATAATTCGTAAATTACAACTCTAACTAATTAAATTATTAAATTTTGATCTTAAATTGTGTTATAGTAGATGACTCAAAAATCCAACGCCTTTCAATAGTTCGGTTAGTAAAGAAACATGTATCTCTTAACTTAATTGCTGAATATAAAAGCGCATTAGAATGTAAAGAAGGTTTGAAAAAACATCAGATAGATTTAATCTTTTTAGATATTGAAATGCCAAATTTAAGTGGGTTTGAGCTTTTAGATATATTAAATAACAAGCCTCAAATTATCTTTGTTACTGGTAAAACAGAATATGCTTTTAAAGCTTTTGACTATGATGCGACCGATTATTTACAGAAACCAATTACAAAAAAACGTTTTAGTGATTCAGTTCGTAAAGCTTTAAAACAACACAAGTTGAAACTAGGAATTTATGAAGATGATGGAGAACACATCATTGTGAAAAGTAATCAAAAAAAGCATCAAATTTTTATTAAAGATATTAAATGGATTGAGGCACTTGGTGACTATGTAAAGATAGTAACTGAAGAAAACACATTCATTGTATTATCTTCACTTAAATCTTTTGAAGCGGAATTACCTGATGATAAATTTTTAAGAATTCAGAAATCATACTTAGTAAATCTTGAAAAAATAGACAGGTTTAGTAGCACAAAAGTTGAAGTTGGTGATTTTGAAATTCCTATTAGCCGAAATAAAAAGCATTTACTGGCAAATGCATTAAAACATTTACAAAATTAAGTATCACACTTATAAAAATGTGACAAATAATTTGTAGAGTTTAAAAACAATCTACTGCTTTAAAATAACCAATCGTGCTTTATATCCAGTAGTAATAAGCCATCTGTTAGAAGATAAAAGCACATCATTTTCATCATAGATTTTAAGTTCAGCAGTATTAGGACTAGAAAGACCTTCATTTAAAGCTTCAAATTCAATGGTATTTAAACCTTCACCAATTTCGATGTCAATTATATAATACGATCCAGTTAAAGTAATATTTGGATGTACAATGGCTTTATTTAATAATAGTTTAATACGATCGCCATCAACATATTCGTGGTCTCGGCATTTAATTCTAATAAATTTTGATTTTGTTTTTAAATCTCCTAAATAATGATCTCTACTAAATTTGGATATATCTTTTTGCCCCTCACTAAATTTTTGTTTTATATCCCAAGTTGGCTTTATAAGTTTACTTTTGGCTGTAATATCTACACCAGATGTTTTTTTAAAATAATCGATTAAAGGGATATTGTATAATGAAGGTCTGTTGTTTGTTCTTGTAATGCCTTGTGATGGTGTGAATTTAACCGATAAGTTAGTTTTTGAAGAAGAGCTAGTATCAATATCTTTAATTTGTATAGTCTTTTTTGAACCATCAATTTGAGCAGATAATGATATGCAAAAGCAAAGTGATAAAAAAAGAATGAGTTTAATTTTCATAGATATTTAAAAAGAAACTTAAGCTGTTAAAATTTTGAGCTAAAGATATATAATTGGTTTAGTAAAACTAATACATTAACGATACTTTAAATTAATTTATATTTCTGTTAACAATAATTATTCCATTAGTAGTATTTTTAATAAACATCTTACTTTAATACTATTAAATTATATATTATTAATTAAGATTATTCAATATATTTATCAAAATTTATAGATAGCAATAGTTGAAAACTTTATTACAAGAATTAGCATTACAAATACAAGGCGAATTGCATTATGACTCTATGATGAAAAGTCTTTATGCTACTGATGCTTCAGTGTATAGAGAACTTCCCCTAGCAGTTGCACTTCCTAAAAACACTAAAGACATTAAAGCTCTTATTGGTTTTGCAAATAAGAATAAAATAGGCCTTATTCCTCGAGCAGCTGGAACTTCTTTAGCTGGACAATGTGTTGGAGATGGAATTGTAGTAGATATATCTAAGTACATGAACAAAATATTAGAAATTAATGTTAATGAGCATTGGATTCGTGTACAACCTGGCGTAATAAGGGATGAATTAAATACATTTTTAAAACCTTATGGTTTATTTTTTGGGCCAAATACTTCAACAGCAAATCGTTGTACAATTAGTGGTATGGTTGGTAATAACTCTTGTGGGTCAACATCTATTATTTATGGTTCTACTAGAGATCATACTTTAGAGCTTAAAACAATTTTAAGTGATGGGAGTGAAGCGGTTTTTAATGTTCTTAATAAAATTCAATTTAAAGAAAAGCAACAAGGTAATACATTAGAATCTCGATTATACCAACAAATTTTTAAAGAACTTTCAAATACTGAAACACAAGAGCAAATCATAAGAGAGTTTCCAAAAGCATCAATAAGTCGTAGAAATACTGGTTATGCTGTAGATTCATTATTGAATACTACCATTTTTTCTGAAACAGGCAAAGCATTTAACTTTTGTAAAATGTTATGTGGATCGGAAGGTACATTAGCATTTACAACAGAAATTAAACTTAACCTTGTGCCTATCCCAAAACCAAATGATGTAGTTATAGCTGCACATTTTAGTAGTATAGATTCAAGTTTAAAAGCTACAGTAGTTGCTATGAAGCATCAACCTACAGCCTGCGAACTTATGGATAAAACCATTTTAGATTGTACTAAAGATAATATTGAACAGCAAAAAAACAGATTTTTTGTTGAAGGTGATCCAGAGGTTATTCTAATGATTGAATTCCGTTCAGATACTTTAAAAGAGTCTCAAGCATTAGCAAATAATCTTATTGAGGAGTTAAAAGAAAATAATCTTGGTTATGCTTTTCCAATAGTTTCAGGAGAAAAAACCGAAAATGTTTGGAATTTGCGTAAAGCGGGATTAGGACTTTTAGCAAACATTCCAGGAGATAAAAAAGCAGTTGCTTGTATTGAAGATACTGCTGTAGATGTTGAAGAACTTCCAGAATATATTAATGAATTTTCAGCATTAATGAAAGGCTTTAATCAAGATGCAGTGTATTATGCACATGCAGGAGCTGGAGAGTTGCATTTGCGACCAATTCTAGATTTAAAAAAGGCTGAAGACGTAAAATTATTTAGAGAAATAAGTGAAGCTTCAGCCAAACTAGTTAAGAAATATAAGGGTTCTTTAAGTGGAGAGCATGGAGATGGTAGAGTGCGAGCAGAATTTATTCCGTTAGTAATCGGTAAAAAAAATCATGAGCTGTTAAAACGTATTAAGCAGACTTGGGATGCAAAATCTATTTTTAATCCAGGTAAAATAGTAGAAGCTAAACCAATGGATAAAAGCTTACGATATGAAACAGATGCTGAAATCCCAGAAATTGAAACCGTTTTTAATTTTTCTGAAACAGGAGGGATATTAAGAACAGCAGAGAAATGTAATGGTTCAGGCGATTGTAGGAAACTCAATTTTGCAGGTGGAACTATGTGCCCAAGTTATAGAGCAACCCTTGATGAAAAAGATACTACTCGTGGGCGAGCAAATATTTTGCGTGAGTTTTTAACACAAAATGTAAAGGACAACCCTTTTAATCATCCAGAAATAAAAACAGCATTAGATTTGTGTTTGTCTTGCAAAGGATGTAAATCGGAGTGTCCTTCTAATATAGATATGGCAACATTAAAAGCCGAGTTTTTGCATCAGTATTATAAAAGCAATACAGTTCCTTTACGTTCTAAGCTTATTGCTAACAATGCAAAACTTAATGCAATGGCTAGTAAGTTTTCCAGTATAAATAATATTTTAATTAAGCAAAATTGGTTTAAATCAGTTTTAGGAATTGCAAAAGAGCGATCATTACCAAAATTACAAAAACAAACCCTTAGAAGCTGGTTTAAAAACCATGAACAAAGTCAATATAAAAGAAAAGTCTATCTATTTTGTGATGAATACACAAATTATTATGATGTTGAGATTGGAAAAAAAGCCATTAAACTTCTTAATAAATTAGGTTACGAAGTAAGATTTGTAAAACATGCTGAAAGTGGCAGAGCATTTATTTCTAAAGGATTATTAAGTCAAGCTCAAAGTATAGCAAAACAAAATGTTGCAATTTTTAAAGATATCATTTCAAGTGATATACCATTACTAGGTATAGAGCCTTCAGCCATTTTAGGATTTCGAGATGAATATCCAAATTTGGTTACTTCAAAAGATAAGAAAATAGCTTTAAAATTAAGTAAGAATGTTTTCTTATTAGAAGAGTTTATAGCGACCGAAATTGAAAAGGGAAATATTAAAGCTTCAGCATTTGTTTCAGATGAAAAAGAAATTATGTTACATGGTCATTGTCATCAAAAGTCTTTATCATCTACTAATTATACAGAAAAAATGCTAAACCTCCCTTTAAATTATAAAGTTAAAACGATTCCATCTGGATGTTGTGGTATGGCTGGATCTTTTGGTTATGAAAAGGAACATTTTGAACTGAGTAATAAAATAGGAAATATGGTTTTATTTCCAGCAATAAGGAGTGTAAAGAGTAAGGCGTTAATAGCAGCTCCAGGAACTAGTTGTCGTCATCAAATTAAAGATGGCACAAAAAAAACGGCATTACACCCTATCGAAATTTTATATGATGCATTAAAAAAATAGTTGTAAATTGAATTTTTATCACTGTATCCATATGATACTCTATATTTTTATATATTTTAACGCTTGAGTTTTTTAAAGAATTTATATGATTGATGAATTAAAATTTAATTATGGTCACTTATTTGAAGATGAGTTATTGGAGGAGATTAGTAATATTGGAGCTATAAAAGAAATACCTGAAGGCTTCAAACTAATCGAGATTGGTGATTTTATAAAGTCTATACCACTTTTAATTAAGGGTGCAATAAAAATACTTCGTGAAGATGAAAAAGGAGATGAACTTATTTTATATTTCTTAGAGCGTGGAGATACTTGTGCTATGACTTTGGCATGTTGCATGGGACAAACAAAAAGTGAGATTCGTGCAGTTACTGAAACAGATACTAAAGTAATTATGGTTCCTATTGAAAAAATGGGAGAATGGATGAGTAAATACAAAAGTTGGCAAGTATTTATTTTACAAAGTTACCATAATAGAATGTTAGAATTGCTTGAAGCTATTGATACAATAGCTTTTTTAAAAATGGACAAGCGAATACTTAAATACCTTAGAGATAAGGCAATGATAAATGGTAATGATGTTCTTAGCATTACTCATCAAGATATAGCTTACGATTTGCATACTTCTAGAGTAGTCGTATCAAGGATATTAAAGACTCTCGAAAACGAAGGAAAAATTAATTTATTTAGAAATAGTATAAAGTTACTAGACCTATAATATTTATCACTTTTATTTCTGCCCTAGTTTTAGAAACAACACAAATATGGATTCATTAGGAATTTTTGGATACGCATGTGCCTTATTAATTGGAGTTACTTTAGGATTAATTGGAGGTGGTGGCTCTATTTTAACTGTCCCAATTCTTGTTTATCTCTTTTATTTAAATCCAGTTACGGCTACAGCTTACTCATTATTTGTAGTAGGCACAACTGCTTTTTGGGGTACTATTAGAAATATAAAAAGAGGGCTTGTCGATTTTAAGGCAGGAATCGCATTTTCTATCCCATCTTTTATTGCTGTTTATATTGCAAGGAAATATATATTACCTGCTATTCCCGAAAAATTATTTTTTATTGATGATTTCTTACTCACGAAGAATGTAGCAATTATGTTATTTTTTGCCCTTTTAATGCTAATAGCTGCATTTTATATGATTCTAGATAGAACAATTAATATTAAAAGGAAGGCAAAAATTAAATATAATTATTTGTCTCTTTTAATTCAAGGATTTATAATTGGAATTTTAACAGGAATAGTAGGAGCAGGAGGTGGTTTTTTAATTGTTCCAGCTCTTGTGTTGTGGACAAAACTACCAATGAAAAAAGCTGTAGGCACATCATTGCTTATAATCGCCATAAAATCATTAATAGGATTTATTGGGGATGTAGAGAATTTAGTAATCGATTGGAATTTTCTTTTAATCTTTACCACAATTTCTATTATCGGAATTTTCTTTGGTATTTACCTTTCAAATTTTATTGAAGGCAAAAAGCTTAAAAAAGTATTTGGTTGGTTTGTTTTAATAATGAGTATATCTATTTTAATTACAGAAGTTTTTTAATATTTTAATTTCATGTTAACTCCATTTAGATTTATCACATTATGTAACTTTTGTTACATAGCAAAAATTATTTATACCTATATTTAAACATTAAATAATATTGATTATGGATTTTATATTAGAACCCTGGTCTTGGTATGTAGCAGGACCATTAATTACATTAATTATGTTTCTCCTCTTTTATTTTGGAAAGAAGTTTGGAGTTTCATCAAATTTAGAAACTATATGTGCATTGGGAGGCGCTGGCAAATTTGTCGACTTTTTCAAATTCGATTGGAGAGCCAATGGTTGGAATTTAATGTTCATTTTAGGAACAGTAATTGGTGGATTTGTTGCGTTTCAATGGCTAACTCCAATTGAAACAATTGCAATCAATCCTCAAACAGTTCAAGATTTAACCAATATTGGATTTCAAAATGCAGGGGCTCAATACTTACCTGATGAAATTTTCAGTATCGAATCTATGTTTACATTAAAAGGTTTTTTAATCTTACTTATTGGTGGTGTTCTAGTAGGCTTTGGATCACGATACGCAGGAGGTTGTACNTCTGGTCATGCTATTGTTGGATTGAGTAACTTAGAATTACCATCACTAATTTCTGTGATAGGATTTTTTATTGGTGGTTTAATAATGATTTGGGTTTTGTTTCCAATATTATTTTAAAAATAAAGAAAAAATGAAAAACATAAAATTTTTATTTATAGGTATTCTTTTCGGAATAATATTAAGTAAGGCAGAAGTAATCTCTTGGTATAGAATATACGAAATGTTTAAGTTTCAATCTTTCCATATGTATGGTGTTATTGGCTCTGCAGTTGTTTTAGGCATAATAATAATGTATTTGTTTAATAAAGGATTAGTAAAATCTTATTTAGGAAAGCAAATTGAAATTGAACCAAAAAAGAAAGGGTTTTCTAGAAACATTTTAGGAGGAATAGTTTTTGGCTTGGGTTGGGGATTAATAGGTGCTTGTCCAGGACCAATGTTTATATTACTTGGAAGAGGTGTTTATGCTATTATTATAGCTATTGTTGGAGGGCTTTTGGGAGTATTATTGTATCATGCTATTAAAAGTAAATTACCGCATTAATACGTTTTAAGTAACAAAAGTTACAATTAATTTATACGTATTAATTTAAATTTGAAAATTAACCAATATTCAAGATAATCAATTCTAAATATTTATGAAGTATGGC
>JGI24024J18818_10001283_pt1 | contig 10234 bp, 12 predicted proteins | sample Cruoilmetagenom2_FD_18818 | JGI IMG/M metagenome (IMG submission 18818) | reverse complement strand
GAGAAGTTTTCCGTAATGGGCATCTCGGCAGGTACANCTTATACTTTAGCTTGCACATATAAGATACCCCAAAGACTTATCTCTTGTACTATCATTTCAGGGGTGGCTCCTGTATTTAAATATGGTACAGAAGAGATGTCAAAAGAGAGTAGTGCTTTTATCAGTGTTGCACAAAATATGCCTTGGCTTGTTGAGCCTATCTTTTGGTTAACGCAAGAACGATTCAGCCACGACAAGACAAAAGAAGATCAGTTTTTAGAAAGTATTATGCGTACTTTGGATGATGTAGATATAAAACTTGTTGAAGATCTAAGTGTAAAGAGATTATTGTTGGAGACTTTTAGAGAGTCTTATCGGCAAGGTAGCAGTGGTGTGGCATGTGATGGTACGCTTGTGTTTGGTAAACCATGGGGTTTTAACATAGAAGAGATAAACTTCTCTCCGATATATTTTTGGCATGGTGCAAAAGACAAAGGTATCCCTCTTGATAAGATCCAAGCCATGACAAAAGATATTTCAAACGCTACGCTTAAAATATATCCAAATGAAGGACATTTGTCTTTGCCATTTAATCAGATAGATGAGATTGTAGCCAAAATTACAATTTTAAAACCCCTTTAACTCTATCAACAGTATCGCCTTTATGTAAAGAGAGTCTGACTACGGACTCTTCTGTAGCTTTAAGTTGATGCATCACATTACCCTCTAGAGCTATGACATCACCTTCATTCAGAACTACCATTTCAGAACCCACACCAAACTCGATACTTCCTCTCATAGTCATAACAGTAATGGGAAACTTTGTCTTGTGCTCCTTCATCACTTGTCCCTCTTTAAAAGCTATGCGTATCTCTTTACCGAAGTCACTGCTAAGCATAGGAGTGATGACTACGCTCTCATCTGAAAATTCCAGATCTTTATAAAATGATGCTGTTTTCAGTGTTGTAGTCTTGAATGAGCCTATTTTCATATATTTATCCTTTTTTATTAATTCGATGATTATATCTATTAGATATTTGATGTTTGTTGATAAGTGTTTATATGTATCTTATTTAAAATCTAGAAATGGTAGAATACGCACAATAATTGCTGTTAAAGGATGAAAAAGTGAAACTAGAAAATATAGTCCCATGGGGACGTAACCTGTCAGAATATGTAGCAATGTTTATGCTAACCAACAATGATCTAAATAGCAAGATGTTAGGTTGTGGAGATGGACCTTCAAGTTTTAACACGGAAGTAGATCTAAATGATGGATCTGTTGTGTCTGTTGACCCTCTCTATGCCTATAGCAAACAAGAGATCATGCAGCGTATAGATGAAGTTTCTGATGAAGTGATGGATCAAGTCAAAAAACATAAAGATGATTTTGTATGGAAAAATATCCCTGATCCAGATACGCTTTATGAGCTTCGTATAGAATCAATGATGGAATTTTTGATGGATTATAATGAGGGAAAAGAAGAGGGAAGGTATATTGCTGAAGAGTTACCTAAGCTCTCTTTTAAGGATGATCAGTTTGATCTGGCTTTGAGTTCTCATTTTCTATTTTTATATAGTGAACATTTGAATGAAACTTTTCATATGAAATCTCTTTTAGAGATGCTGCGAGTAGCCAAAGAAGTGAGAGTATTTCCTCTGGTAGATTTAAAAGGAGATAGGTCTGTACATATAGAAGCTGTGATAAAAGAGCTTACAGAGCTTGGATATCATGCTAATATCATCAAAACAGGATACGAGTTTCAAAAAGGTGGAGATGAGATGTTGAAGGTAACAAAGAAATAAACTAATGGAATTTACCAGACATGACACCCAGTGTTGCGACAGGAAGTAATGATATTTGTATGTTCTTGGTTATCTTAGTTGGCATATCATGCTTTTTTAATGTATGATAGAAAAATTGTACTCTTGCTACTCTTGGATATTTGCGTGCATGGGTTATAATACTTCCATGAAACAAAAAACAGCACTAGACATACTAAAATCAGGCAAAAATGTATTTATCACCGGTTCAGCGGGTACGGGAAAGACCTATCTTCTTAATCTGTATACACAGTACTTAAAAGAGCGTAGGGTCTACCCAACTATTGTGGCACCCACTGGTATAGCCGCATCGCATTTGGGTGGGCAGACGATACATTCATTTTTTGCCTTGGGTATACGTGATAGTATAGATGAGGGTTATGTTGATTTCTTGTTAGACAAAAAGTACCTAAAAACACGTTTTTCAAAACTCAAACTTCTCATCATCGATGAAGTCTCTATGATCTCACCAGAGATATTTTCTTCTATGGATTTGATACTGCGTGGTTTTAAGGGTATAGATGCTCCTTTTGGTGGAGTACAGGTTGTGATATCAGGAGACTTCTTTCAGTTACCACCCGTTTCAAAAGTACCTAAAGAGAAGCGTTTTGCATGGCAGTCACCTGCATGGAAAGCACTGGACTTACATACGTGTTATTTGGAAGAGAAGTTTAGACAAGATGATGACAGACTCATACAAGTGCTGGACGATATACGATCTGGAGAGATTTCAGCATCATCTGAAGAGATACTGAATGAACGGCATGAAAAAGAGCTCACCTCACACTTTAACCCTACCAAACTCTACACCCATAATGTAGATGTAGACCGTATTAATCTAGATGAATTGGATAAACTTGAAGGCGAGGCTAAACTCTTTGTTTATGAGTCTAAAGGGAGTGAAAAGAACATAGAGAAGATCTTTAAATCCTCTTTAGTTTTAGAAGAATTGGCTTTAAAAAAGGGTGCAGTGGTAATCTTCATCAAAAACAACCCAGAAGCAGGATATGTCAATGGTACAACAGGTACTGTACTAAGTTTCAGCCCCATAGACAATATGCCCATAGTACGAACCGCAGAGGGTAAGAAAATAAAGTTAGAACTAGAAGACTGGTCACTTGAAAATGACAGTGGTAAGGTAACAGCGACTGTCTCGCAAGTACCTTTACGTTTGGCATGGGCTATTACCATACATAAGTCACAAGGTATGACGCTTGATGCTGCAGAAATAGACTTGAGTAAAACATTTGAGACGGGGCAAGGGTATGTGGCACTTTCGCGTATTAAGAACATAGAAGGCTTACGTCTTATGGGCTTAAACACTATGGCACTGCGTGTAGATCCGCTTATCTTATACATAGATAACCGTATTAAAATGGCATCTAAAAAAGCAGCTGATAGCATAGAAGCATTGACAAAAGAGAGCTTAGAGAAGCTTTTTGAAAGTCATATTTCACACCTTGGTGGTATAGTAAGTAAAGAGAAAATAGACGAAGAGATAGAAAATATCAAAGAGGGAAAGCCATCACACTCTGCCTATGTCACACCTACACACATGAAGACAAAACACCTCATAGCAAAGTCAGATACGCTTATCAAACTGGCACAAAACAGAGGTTTAGGTAAAAGTACCATAGTCAACCACCTTGCACTCATTAGAGAAGAAAATCCTGAGATAGATCTAGACAAATACAAACCTAAAGATGAACTTTTTGAGCGTGTTGATGACGTGGTGTTGAAGCTAAGAACAAAGCAGCTAAAAGAGAACTTTAGTGAAGATGGTACATTACGGCTGAAGCCAGTGTTTGAAGCTTTAGGTGGAGATGTGAGTTATGATGATATACGGGTTTGTATGTTGTTTTTAGTATAAAAGGTTTGAAGTAGATAGTCTAACCCTCAACAGGCTTAGTAATCAAATACCCACCCACAAGTACAGGTATAATCCCCATCATCTGACGAAACTCTGGAACTTCACCTAAGTAGAGGTATGCAAAAAAGAGTGTCATGACTGGTAGCAGTGCTAACATGGCTGAAAGTTTAGTGATGGACATGCGGTTTAGGGCTTCTATCCACATAATTTTAGAGATGACGTAGATGCCTGTGGCTATGAGAAATATGTAGGGTAGAGCAGACATGAAGTTTTCATAGCTGACTGCAGGCTCTAAGAAGTAGGCTAAAAGAGCCACAAAAGGTAAACCCATAACGGTTCTAAAACCTAAGATAGTCTCCGCTGAACAGTATTCTCTCGCACGTTTTTGGTAGAGATTGACTATGGGTGCGGCTGCAGCAGAGCCTAAGATGAGCCAGTCACCTTTGTTAAATACAAAATCTTCAGGAAATAAGATGATAAACGCACCCACACCCATGATGACAGCGCCAACTAAGTGCATTGTTTCCATTTTTTCTTTACCAAATACGTTGAAGTAGAGGTAAGAAAATAACACTTGTAAAAAGATAATGACTGCCATGTTACCAGCGGTAGTGTATCGCATACCTATAAAGATGAGTGTAAAAATAAAGGTTATCCAAAAGGTAGTAAGCAGTAAGTCTTTGTAGGCAGCTTTGTTCTTAAGTTCTACAAATCGTTTACGTTTGTACATAATAGCAAGATAAAAAAATAAAGCGATGACAAGACTATACATATACGTATGTAAAGCTCCAACATAAGACATAGCCATGATGGAAAGTATGGGGAACCATGACTCAAGAATGGTTAGACCTACCATGAGTAATTCGCCTTCACGTTCTTTTGTCATGTATTTATCCTTTATCTGTTGAGGTATTCTGGTTAGTTTCCATGTACCAGCGTTTCAAAAATGCTTCACGTTCAAAGATTTTAGCACCCAGCATAAGCTTGTATGGCATATAACACTGTCCCAGGTTCCAAAAAGAAAAGCCATTGGCTTGGAGATGTTGAGCAAGTAGTACAAGTTGAGCTGTGCCGTAGTTATGGTACTCTTTTTCTCGCTTGCTAAAACCACTGAGACTGGTGTAGGTCTTGCCTATCATATAGCCTATTTCTCCAGCAACTACTTCTCTCTCATCTCTAATAAGTGCAGAGGTGACTTTAAAGTTTTCATCTACTCCTTGAGTAGCTTTGAGTGTGTTGAGGTACTTAGGTGTAAGCCAGTTGTGTCGATGCAGTTTGTTGATTCCCTCAACCACTTCATCCAGATTTTGACTCACTTCAAGTTGCAGGTTTCTCTTGTGCAGTAGTTTTTTTACCTTTGTACTGATGTGAAGATCATCAAAATCCAGTAGAGCATAGCTAAATTGTATCTCAGGCAGTAAGAACTCTTCCTCTTCATAGTAATCTGTAACAGCGATAAACCCTGCTTTTGCCTTGGCTATATAATACTTAGCAGAAAAGTCAGCACTCCAGTAATAGTTTTTAAACATATCAGGATAGATGAACGCATGAAGTATGTGTTGATCTGTCAAGTCATCATAAGAGAGATGATGAATGCCCAATTGTGTGTTGTTCATATGTTACTGGTCTTGCCCCATCTCAACATCAATATTTTTCTTTGCAGTGAGACCCTGTTCTTTGTACCATTGTGTTGTCCCCAGTTTTGGAAATATTTCTGCCATGATCTCAAGAGGAGTATTATCCCAGTTTTTTGAGGTTGTGGCCATAGTCCAGTTGCACTCTTTAAGGACATAGGAAAATATTTGGTTCATGAGATTGTATGATTGTTCGACAGCTGTTTTGTCATCATTTTTTTCATTCGTTAAAATAGTTTTGACCAACTGTTTTCGTAAGTCTCTTGAATATTGTGCTTTAAGTTCATTGATTATTTTTTCTTTTTGCATGGTAAACCTTTTTTTGTATTGTATTAAAAATAGTTTAGAGTAAGAGTGGGTATTTAATTAGTGCCATAATATAACTAACTAAAAACAATGTTTGGTTACAATAAGAAAATTTTTTAGGGTACATACATGAAAATTAATCTCATCATTATCGATAAAAAGGGCAAAGATCAACTTTATGCTCCTTTGATAGAGCACTATAAAAAGATAGCAAAACCTTTTGCAAAAGTTGAGGTCATTGAACTTTTTGATAAAGAGATAGCTAAGGCACAGGATATTTCACCTGATGCAGCTAAAAAATCGTATACTAAAGTATTAGAAAAATATTTAAGCTCTGGTGTAAATATTGCTTTAGATCCTTCGTCAAAAGAGGTTGATAGCTTCGATTTCGCAAAATTGCTTAAGGATAGCGTGACTGTAAACTTCTACATTGGCGGTGCATACGGCTTTGAGAGGAATTTTTTAACTAAATGTAATAATGCCATATCATTTGGTAAAATAACGCTTTCACATAAACTGGTGAAAGTTGTTTTATTGGAGCAGATATTTAGGGGTCTGACAATTAACAATAATCACCCATATCATAAATAGGGAATATAGATGTTAACAAAAGTAGAGTTGGAAGAATTTCAAAATAAGTTATTGGACAGAAGAGTTCAAATAGAAAAAAACCTTACCGGTACAACACTTGAATTAGATGGAATGAGAGATCTTGAACTCAATGATGAGGGTGATTATGCGGCTGCAGCTGCAGGAACTATCGTAGATAGTGCTATTTTAGTGCAACAGCGTAAAGAATTAAACGAAATTGAACTTGCTTTAGGTAAAATAAAAGATGGGACTTACGGTATTTGTGAAATGTGTGAAGAGCCTATAGGCAGACCACGCTTGGAAGTGAAAAACTTTGCACGTTTTTGTATCACATGCCGGGAGATCAACGAAAAAGAACAGAAGTAAGGGGTAGAACATGAGACTTGGTTTATATATTTTTGCAGCGCTCACACTTGGAGCAATAATTGGTGCGTTAACGTATACAATTAATCCAAATAATTATCTCGTAGAGATATTGGGAATTAACTTTAATTTTCCAGTAGCTGTCTGGGTAGTTTTACCTATGGCTGTATTACTCATGTTTACTATCGTGCATATGCTTTTTTACAGTTTGAAAAGTTATTTTAAACTTAAAAAGTGGCAAAGGGATGCAACAACACTGGATGATGCACTTTATTGGTCATTGGTAAATGAACCAAAAGAACAAAAATATGCGATGGCAGAAGTCAAGAGTTCAGCAGTACTTCTGGGAAAATCTTCTTTAAATATATTAGATAGTATTGAAGGACTTAATCCTAGGCTATCTAAAGTTGTAAATATCATTAATAAAATTAAAAATGGTGAGTATGTTGATCTAAAAGAGCATAAAATGGCAAAAGTATTTAATGAAGGCAACTCTCATTTGATACAAAATAGATTAAACCGTTTAGAATCAGACAGTGAATTTGTTGAAGAAGTTATGAAGTCTTCATCAAAATTTTCCAAGTTGGTACAAGCACAAGCATTAGAGATCTTTGCACGTAAAGAGACTTTTTTTAAAGCACGTAAATATGCAAAAGTTTTTGATGTTGAAAATTTTAAAGTGATGTTGTCTAGAGCTAACTTTGAAGAAGATATGGGACTTAACAGTGAAATTCTCAATGAGTTTATGGCTGGTTTAAAGCTCTCATGTACAGATTTTGTTGAAATAGCAAATGTAACCAAGAAGCAATTTGCACCAGATGAGAATTTGGCACTTTTTAAGCGTTACCAGGCTGAAAATCCTAAGGCGCAAAATGCCTACCTTTATCTTTTGTTTGAGTATGAGCTTTTAGATGAAGTTAATGCTTATTTGGAAGAGCAGGATGAGGAAGACTTTATCAAATTTAGAGCACTTTATGAACTTAAAAAAGAGCATAAAAAATTCAAACTTGAAGATCTTGTTGATACTGACTCTATTTGTAGATGAAACTTGACTTTTCCAAACCACTCTATGCTTTAGCCCCTCTTGCGGGCTTTACAGACCTCCCTTTTCGTTCTGTTGTTAAGAAGTTTGGTGTTGACCTCACTGTAAGTGAGATGATAAGCTCTAATGCTTTGGTACATAAGAGCAAAAAAACATACCGTATGCTGGAAAAAACCCCCATAGAAAATCCATATTCCATACAAATTGCAGGTTCTGACCTAGAGGTCATTAAGCAAGCAGTGGAGATCATCAATCAAAGAGATGATGTAGATATCATTGATCTCAATTGTGGTTGTCCTGCACCAAAAGTGGTAAATAATCTTCAGGGAAGCTCTTTATTGACTGACTTACCCCAAATGGCAAAAGTAATAGAGACGATTAAAAAATACTCTAACAAAGAGTACACTTCAGTGAAGTTTCGTTTAGGCTTTAATGACAAAAATCATGAAGAGATAGCACGTATATGTCAAGAGTCTGGCGCTGACTTCATCGCTGTACATGGAAGAACCAGAGCAGGTAGGTATAAAGCACCTGTTGATTATGATGCGATAGCTCAGGTGAAACAGGCAGTGTCCATACCTGTGCTTGCCAATGGAGATATAGATTCTCCGGCTAAGGCGAAGTGGGTACTGGAAAACACAGGTGCTGATGGTTTGATGATAGGACGTGCAGCAGTAGGTAAGCCTTGGATATTTAAACAGATAAAAGAGGGGATGGAAGAACCGACATCTGAGCTTATAAAAGAAGTGGTTTTAGAACATTTTGATCAAATGATAAAACATTATGATAAGTATGGTGCTATCGTCTTTAGAAAAAATTTGCACTCATATTCAAAAGCAGGATATCAAGGTGCTTCTGCCTTTAGGAACTTGGTCAATAACATAGAAGACCCTTCTGAGATGAGAGATGTTATTGCTGAGTTTTTTTCTCAGTCTTTTTTGAAAGATGCTTGACCCACATCAAACTTATTCTATAAATTTACACTATAATCCAACAAAATTACTTTATAAGGTTTCACCATGACTTTTGTACTTATTAAAACGATCCATCTCTTTGCAGCATTTATCTATGGAGGTTTTCTCATAGTAGATAACCTTTTTTTAGTAAAAATTAAAAAATCATTTGATACAGAAGAACATGCAAAGATCAGAGAGTCTTTTATGATGTATGTTCGTAAAGTGGTACCACCCAGTCTTATAGTCGCTGTACTGACAGGACTGTATCTTATTACTCAAGTATATGGTCCTATAGGTGAAGATGGATTGACAAGATTTCAAATGCTTCTCTCTCTTAAAGCATTTTTAGGTATCTGGCTAGGACTCAGAGGCTTCTTACAAGTTTATCTCAAGATCCAACCATTTGTATTTAAGAGTCATGTGTTGCCGTTTAGTTTTGTTATCACGATTATCTTTTTGTCGCAGTTTATGTATGTTTAATAGCTTTATACTGTAGTAAATAAATTTTGCTCTAATTCCAAGAGTCGTTTTTTCAAAGGTAATCCTCCAGCATAACCTGTTAATTCTCCATTGGTTCCTATGATACGATGACAAGGGATAATGATACCAATAGCGTTTGCACCATTTGCATTGGCAACGGCCCTTACTGCTTTTTCGTTACCAATATCTTTTGCCAATTGCAGATAGGTAGAAGTTATACCGTAAGGTACTTTTATCAACGCTTCCCAAACACTTCTTTGAAAATCAGTTCCTACCATGAGGATTGGTAGGTCAAACTCTTTTCTTTTAAGATTAAAATACTCCTCAAGTTGCAGTCTTGTTTTTTGTAAAATTTCATTATCCTGCTCTATAAATTCAGCATTGAGACCTTTTTTGATCCTGGCATCAACAGCTTTTCTCATTTTTCTATATCTAAAATCAACCATACAAAGTTTTTCATCATATGAGCCTAAGATAAACTCTCCATATTTTGTTTTGTAGTATTGTATATTGATTTGATTCATAATATATAGTATATCAAAATAGAAATTTTATTATGGTATCTCGTAAAATAGTCTAAAAAATGCTATAATTCCAAATTAATTTTTGGAGCAATATAAATGGTCATAGAACTTATTTTAGTTGGTATCTTTATCGGTACAATGTCAGGTTTTTTTGGTATAGGTGGGGGGATGATCCTTGTACCTATACTTTTGGTACTTGGCTTTGAGATCAAAGATGCTATCGGTATCTCTATCGTCCAAATGGTCTTCTCTTCTATCTATGGATCTTACCTCAATCATAAAAAAGGCTCACTCATTGTAGGGGAGGGTATCTTTGTAGGTCTTGGTGGATTTGTAGGTGGGTATATCGGTGGGTATGTCACAGAGTATATCGCAGATACAGTGTTACAATTTACCTTTTTGGGTCTGCTTATTTATGCACTTCTGAGACTCTTTTTCTCTAAAAACCATGAAGATGATGCACAAACAAAGTCACTCAATAAAGGTTTACTCTTTGGTCTAGGGTTAGGGATAGGTATTTTCTCCATTACATTGGGTATAGGTGGTTCCATTATCCTGACACCACTTTTGGTAGGTCTGTTGCATTACCCTCTTAAAAAGGCTGTAAGTGCAGGGCTGTTTTTTGTGGTGTTCTCTTCTGTAGCAGGGATGATAAGTAGATTAAG
>JGI24024J18818_10001281_pt1 | contig 10237 bp, 8 predicted proteins | sample Cruoilmetagenom2_FD_18818 | JGI IMG/M metagenome (IMG submission 18818) | reverse complement strand
GCCTGGTCGGTGACGGTGGCACGTGGGGCAGGCAATTTATTGGGTTCATGTTCAGTGACGAGGCCACTCAGCTCTACTCAAATCATGGCCTTCAACGGCCGAAACAGTAGCGAGTAGCGTCTATTAAAAATGCCACCCGAAGGTGGCATAGAGATCGAGAATAAAACACTTATTATTTTTTGAATTTCATAAACAACGATGATGTCCAGATTTTTGCATCATCAACCTGTCGAGCAACGACATAGACAGGGCGATGACCGTGTGGTCCATTCTTGGGACCAACTTCAAAATTACCAGTCACTTCACGTGGCGCATCACAATCGCTCATCCGCTCCATCGCCAGAAACATGTCTACACCCGGCAGGTCCTTCTTCAGTCGTGCTGCTTCGAGTAATTCCGCGCCAGTAAACTCCCAGGTAAAGGTTGGGCAGTGAACAAACGGATTGCCTTTTAAGGGGTCACCTACCTTTACATAACCGTCGATGGTACCTTCGATCTTGATTTTCGCTGTCGCCAGGTGTGAAACGTCCATTTCGATGGCATCGACGTCACCATAGGTATCACTCTTGAAACCTACGGTTGTTGCTGTTTCTCGCCAACAGGTTTCTTCCTTGTGTTCAAAACCCAGGCCTTCAAATTCATTGATGACGGCATCGGTAATGGTGATCTTGCCCTTCCAAACGGCCCAGCGATAACGGTCTTTTATACGTGCGCCGCCCCAGCGAAAACGAACCTTGCGATCGGAGTAACCTAGCTCTTCCTGCAGGTCACGTCTCCAGATCTCACCGTCATGATCATAAGCCACGATTTCATCCCAGCCTGCATCACCGAGGAAACGGTAATTCACTTGTGCCGCACCTTTATGTTCGAACTCGTCGCCCATGATGTGCTTGCCGCAGGTCGTTAATCCAAAGGTCCGCTCACCGGTTGAGGCAAAGGTATGACGTTCACGTAAGGCTATACCAATTGCCTTGCGCGATAACTCTGGTGAGATCACGCCGGAGATACCGCCCTTGGTTCCGAATACCGCCGTACCCGGTACACCACCACCGCAACGACCGCGGTGTTCGTCACCGGCCATACTTGCACCGATCTTGTAACCGCGCTGCATCGCATCCTCATATAACCAGCCAAAGTGACCCCAGGCAGAACCAATCTCTACTAATTTTTCTAACTCAGGATGATGCCAGTCCATGATACAACGACGACCACCGACGTGTGGGGTTAGCAGATGACCTTCAGGATCATGAATATAAGCTGCCCATAATTCTTCTAACGGCCAGGCGCCAGGATCTGCGACAGTCGTTCCAGAATCTTCATTCCAGTCTACCGAACGCACGTGCGTGCCATCTTTCAAGTACGGGAACTCCGGCTCATCATCATGCAGGAAGATTACGTTATGGTCACCACCGGCACAGGAGCTACCACACCATTCCGTTCCCGGATAGGCGACGAACTCACCGTCTTTGGTGATCTCCCGAATTAACTCAACTGTTTTTTTCCAACGCTCGGTGGTGATGTTGAAGTCGTTGTGCGCAAAGGCCAACACATCCAGACCCGTCACATCTCGTCCATAAGTCAGGTTATAACTGGTGGAGTTGGTACCAACCGTATCTTCCGAATGAACATGCAGGTCGGTATAGAAAATACGCGGAAAATCCAGCTCTTTATCTATCGTGACATAAAAGATATGTTGTTTGACGGCAGGATGATCCGGCATAACCGCAGTAATCTCTAACTCACCCGGCTTGTCCGTGGGCATGTCTTCCAGTAACTGTACCGACCAACCTTCTTTGGGCAAGGTGATGTCTTTTTCATAACAATCCTTGCCATCAAGGGTTGCCTTTACATGTACCTTGTCAGGCCGTGACCAGCAGGTATTACCCCACTCGTCTTCTGCACGAATACGCAAGGGTATTTTCTCGCCCTGTTTGACCAGACGCGACCCCGACCATTGCAACAGGGCAGGCACACCCGGTTTGATATTAATAGTCAGATCAGGCTCAACCGCTGCAAAACGAGAAGTACCTAAAGGATCCGCATAACAGCGGAATTTGAAGAATTCTTCTGTGAAGGTTTGTACGCGTGTCCCCGGTCCACCAAAGCGACGATCACCCAGGCGAATAATAATATGATCCCCTGCTTTCAAATAACCATCATAGGTATCGACAATTACGGCCTTCTGGAATGGACGTTCATGTCCCTTCTGGTCAAAGCGAACAGATAATTTTTGTACCGATGCTGGGCTTTGTCCTTCCACTGTTGGACCGGCATGATATTCCGCAGAGACATAGTTCGCTGCTTTTGGGTCAGTCGTTTGAAACAGCTCCCAGTCAGAATAAAAACGAAAGGTTGCTTTGAACCAGGAACCGTCCGCCATACCGGACTGCCCCAATGTATAATCAATAATGACTTCCTGCCATGAACCGGCAACCATTTCTTCTACATTACAACTGACCGAACCCAGAAATGGCATATCCTTGGTTTTGGCATATAAACCAACAGGTGCGGTGTACGAATCGCCTAACTTTTTCTTTAGTTGGGCGTCTGTCATTTTTTTCATGGATATTACCTCTTTACTTGTACTCTGTTATTTCTATAAGTCCCGGCCCCTCATGGGCGAGAACACAGGCTGGCCCGTTCACCGAACCCTTGGCCCCAGTCTAGCGTGGGACCTGGCCCGTTCCTGTCACGCAGGCGACAAACACGGTTCTTTTCCTCAGTCGCCTTTGTGCTGCCCCGCCTTAGCGGCGGCGGCTTCCACTTGTTTCTTCCGGCCGTCTTTGATGCTGCCCCAGAAGGTACGCACAATCACGAACAAGGCAAGCGCCATCAGTACCATGGCTACTGGGCGCTGGAAGAACATGTACGTGTCATACTGGGAAATGATGACCACTTGCTGCAGGGCGCGCTCCCACTCCGGCGCCAGGATGAAGCCGATGATGAAAGCAACGTACGAGTAGTCGAACTTTCGCATGTAGTAGCCAATGAAGCCGAATGCCAGCATGACGCCAACGTCAAACATGGACGACCTGCCAAGATAGGCGCCCATAATGCAGGTGAATGTCACGATTGGGTAAAGGATCATCGCCGGGATATTGACTGCCTTGCAGAAATAACGCATTCCGAACCGCCCGATCAGCATTAAGAACAGGCTGGCCAGTATCAGACTGCCGTAAATGCCGTACATAAGCTGAGCATTTTCCTTGAACAGCAAGGGTCCCGGTTGCATGCCGTGGATCATGAACGCCCCCATCAGCATGGCGGCGGCGAGGTTACCGGGAATACCCAGAACGAACAGTGGGATCAGGCTGGAGGCCACCACCGAGCTATTGGCGGACTCGGATGCACCGATGCCTTCCAGGCTGCCCTTGCCGAATTCTTCCTTCTTCTTGGATCGCTTCATTGCCTGATCGTAGGACATGAACGAAGCCACCGGCGCCCCCAGCCCTGGCATGGCACCGACACCTATACCAATCAGGCTGCCACGTATCAATGTCTTGGTGCTTGCAAAGAATTCCTTGAGTGACAGCAGTCGGTCCTCTCGCTTTGACGAGAACACGTGGGTGGAACATTCGCCGCTGCCCTTGAGCGTAATTTTTTCCAGTTGTATCAGGATTTCCGAGAACGCCAACAGACCAATGGCCACTGGGATGAGTGACAGGCCACCGCCTAGTTGATAGACATCGAATGTAAGCCTGGGCAGTGCAGTGACGGGCTCGGTGCCGATCAGTCCCACCAGGATTCCAAACCCGGCAGCAATCAGTCCTCGGCCGATGGAAGTGGTGCCGATACCCGCGATAACAGTCAGTGCCACTGAAATCAGCGCGAAGATTTCCGCTGGTCCCATGAACAGCGCCACTGCAGCGAGGGGCGCGGCAATCATAATCAGTACTATTGTCGACATAAAGTCGCCTGCCACTGAACTGTACAGTGCCATTCGTAGTGCCTTTTCGCCCTTTCCTTGCTGGGTGAGTGGATATCCATCCCATGAGGTTGCCGCAGCCTCCGGCGTACCCGGCGTGCGCAACAGCACTGCCGATACCGCACCACCGAAGAACGCGCCCTTGTTGAGCCCCACGAGGAAACCGATGGCAGTGAGCGGCGTCATATAATAAGTTACTGGGATGAATAGCGCGATCGCCATGGGACCATTGATGCCGGGGATGGCCCCGACAATCACCCCGATGGCAACACCGGCGAACAGGAACATCAGGCTGGCAGGTGAAATGGAGTCCTGCAGTCCAGCAATTATCATTTCCATAGGTTTTTGTTTCCGCTTCCAGGTTTTGTTATTCGAAAATCTGCGGACCCGGCACCGGTACACCGAAGCCGTAGCGCATAATGATGTAGAGCAACGCTGTCAGGGCGATCGAAACCAGTATCGACTGAATCCACTTGCGACTACCGATGACGTACTGGAGAATCACCAGGAAAGAGAATGATGCCAGCTCGTAACCAATATATTCGATCGCCACAACCAGTAGCACACACGGGATCATGATACTCGCGAGGTGGTACATCTTGACCCGTCCAACCTGTGTGAAACCGCTGTCATCTTCCAGGTCCTCAGGAAATTCGCTTTCCTCCACCGGTAATGGCTTGTTCATGAACAAAGCAACACCAACAAATAGCAAGGAAAGGCACGCCATGAACAGCATGAGGCTGACAGACACAACCGGCAGCAATGCCGGCGAGGCGCCGTAACCGGGATATTCCGGTGTGTAGGTGGGAATAGCCCAGGTAAGCATCACTATGCAAAATCCGATGATGAACAGATAGGCGATCGTATCTCTTTTTACTCTTGTCACGTGTTTTTCCTCTCTCCCCCAGTTTTATGGCGGGAGCGATGCCACCGGACCGGAAACAAGTTCCGGTCCGGCGATATGGCCTATTTCATTTTCGCCTGCTCACCGAANGTCTTGTACAACACCTCAACTGTCTCGTCAGCATTTGCTTCACCCCACTTAACAGGTCGCATCAACAGGTTACCCGTGATGAATTCCTGGGTTTCCTTGTCGTTCGCCAGTTTGTCAGCGGCGGCCAGGAGTTTGGCCTTAGCGTTCTTATCCAGGCCTTTTGGCGCAACCAGGGCAACGATCATTTCCACCTGTTCGTCGTAGCCTTGTTCGATCAAGGTCGGCACATCAGGAATCGGTGGCAGACGTTCACCCAGGGCCGCTGCGATCAACTTGATGGAGCCGGCTTCAACGTGCTTGTAAAGAATGGCGCCTACGTAGCCGACGGAAGCGTGACCACCGGTCACGGCCTTGATCACTGACGGACCGCCTTTGGACGGAATCAGCGACAGATTCACGCCTTCCTTCTTGGCGATGCGCGTAAGCGCGTCGCGGTCATCGGCACCATGGAACATGGCAACCATGGCCTTGTTGTTCTTCTTGTGCCAGGCGAAGGCCTCCTTCAACGTATTCCAGGGCTTGTCTGTCTTGGAGATGAAGCCACTGGAGTTCAGCGCCACCAGGGTCAGGTAGTCGAAGTCCTCGGGCGTGTAGACCAGCTTGGCATGGTGCGGCGCGTAGGTATACGCAGTCAGCGAGGTTACGCCGAGGTTGTAACCGTCGGGCTTGGACTTGCTGAGTTCGGTCGCCATCACGGTGCCGTGGGAACCGGTCACGTTCTTCACGTTGATGGGCTGTCCCAGAATCTTGCTCATGCGCTGTCCCAGGCCACGGGCCAGGCGGTCGATCTGTGCGCCAGGCTGGGTCATGGTCATGAACGTAATGGGGCGGGTCGGGTATTCGGCTGCGGCGGTGCCAGTGATGGCCACCATCACAAGGCCGAGCCCAAGGGTTAGCAGTTTTCTCATCGTCACTCCTCCATACTATCGGATCATCGTTGTTATCCTGCCCTAAACTTAGGGTTAGGGGCAGCCTTTATCTCATATTACAACTATCATACTAACGAATGTAAGTTGACAATTTTGTCGCCTGGGTGACAATGTATGCTCAGGCGACTCGATATTAGAATATTGGAATAATCATCCAATCTAATGTTGGATAAAACAAATGTGCCTGCTTGAGAGTCAGGTAATACGAATTAATACCTGAAGTTTGGATTCTAAAGACTCCCTATCGCTGATTTTCTTCATTCTGGTTACTATATTCCCTCTGGCAACTGTGCACCTGGCATGCCATGATAAGAATCGGAGAGCTTGGGGGGATGCATCCAGTGAAAACCATCAGTAGGCCCGTCGTGGATCCACTTATGGATATCAGCACGAATGTCAGGGCCAATGACTTTTTCAGTTTCGATGACGGGGGGGATGCCTGGTCCGACGCTCACGCGAATTTTTTGTCAAGCCTGTCGGAGGCGGAGACATGTGCTCTTCTGAAATGCTCACGCCGCCTGGACCTGAAGTCCCGTGGTCACCTGTTCCACGCCGGTGATCGCTCCAACGACGTCTACATCGTTGCCGGCGGCTGTATCCGCCTGTTTCAGATCTCGTCCACCGGCAAGGAAACCATCCTGTGGTTCAGCTTTCCCGGCGAGATCTTCGGCATGGCCGAACTCTTGCGGGGCAATGGCCGGCAGATCCACGCTGTAGCGAACGAAGCTACCCAGGTCTATTCCATCAGCCGCAGAGACTTTACCAACTTCCTCGGTGCGCACCCGGAAGCGGCCATGAAGGCCATCGGCATCCTGTCAGCCAGAGTCCGTGCGTTGGGTCACGTCCTGGTGGGATTAGCCTCCGACAACGTGGAAACGCGCATCGCCCGCTTGCTGATGCGTTTAGCTGCCGCGTCGTCGGGCACACGCTGTTGTACCGGCGCTAGTGACGGTGAATTGTGCGTGAACGTGCGCATGACTCATCAGGATATTGCCAACCTGATAGGTGCCAGCCGCCAGACCGTCACCACTACACTGTTGCACCTTCGTAAGCAGGGAACGATTCGCATGGCGAAGCATCACATCCATATTGTGCAGCCCGACCATTTGCGCCGCCTTCTTGAACAGGCCGCGGCTTAAGGCCCACTCATGACGCTATTGAAGAGTCCACTGCCCTGGCCACCGGAGGCCGCACAATATCCAGACGACGCTGTGCGCGCCTTTGCTGCGCCCGGCAGCAACCTGGTGCTGGACTTTCACGGCGATCCTGCGACGGCAGGCCTGGCCCTGTTTTCCGATGGCAACCACCACATGGCGCTGGAAGCATCCGTGCGCGCCTTCCTTGCCGCGAACCCGGACGTGGGCGACGTGTTCTACACTACCACTCCGCCCATGCCACTGGTAGATGCACTAAAGGGCGACGGCCTGGTGGTGGGTAACCTGCGCATCAGCCGCAAGCCGGATGTGTTTATCGGCCCTGGTAACATTCTGGATGGCATGGTAGATGCTGGCTTCATGAATGGGCACGTGCCGTTCGCCGAAAGTCGGGGCAATGTCATACTGGTGCGCAAAGGAAATCCGAAGGGCATCGCCTCTGTCGCGGACCTGCTGTCCGACGATGTCACTGTGGCGTGCTCTAACCCGGTGACGGAAAAGGCCAGCTACATGGTTTATGAGGAAGCGGCCAGGAACCTGGCGAAGGAGGCAGGCACGGACGTAGACGCGATAGTGGCGAAACTGTCCAGGGCAGGCCCGAAGACCGTACATTCTCAAATCATCCACCACCGGGAAGTACCGGAACTGATCGGCGCAGGTCACGCAGACGCGGCGATAATATATTATCACCTGGCGCTCCGATATACCCGAATCTTCCCCGATATATTTGAACTAGTGGATATTGGGGGAGCTGTCGGGGCAACCTTCCCCCACGAACCCCACAACGCGCTATCACATTGGGCTCGTCGGGGACGGCGGCAAATGGGGTGAACATTTTGTTTCGTTCATGCAAGGAAATACCGTGCAAAACCTCTACGAGGAACACGGGCTTGTCCGCCTGTGCTGAATTCATATCAGTAAAAGTGTCGGTGACAAATATGAATCATTATTATTTCATTTTGTCATCAAACCATTTTTCTTTTTAAGAAAATCAAAATACAACCTTCTGTCTATTTAACTGTCATGTGCATGAAAGAAAAATGAAACTAGTACACTCTCTTATAGCTATGTTTATTTCTCCATTTGCGTTTTCTGCAGATTGGAAAAATATTAATGGAATATATGCCGTTACGGCGTAAGGTTACTTAGAACCAGCCGGGAACGAAAAGAAAGATTCTCGCTTCAGAATGCAACTAAAAGAGAAAATCGCCAAAGATTTGTAAGTTGCAATGCAAGCTTAACCCACAATAGATGAGTTTATGGGTGGTTTAGCAAAAAGTATTGTTCAAATGCAATGCCTGTTTTTTTAAGAAAGAGTCAAATATTGTATGTCATTTTTCGATAAACATTGCGAATCAAAAAATTGAATATGGGGTGGCATGTTAATGCACATAACAAGGCGCCCCAGCGGACGCGTGAACGCGCCGCTAAGCTCACACGTTATGTTCCAAATATGTAATGACTAGTAAACAATCGAAAAGTGACCGTCTGAAGGAAAGCCAGCTTATTAGAGCAAAGTCTTACGAAGGCATGGACACTACTGATGTCAATATAGACCCACCGCCTGGTTCTGTTTTGGCTGATCCTTCAGAATTAGAGCATAACAATACATATAGTCCATTCCCTCGTTTCTATGTGGACAAAATCATTGTTTGTCGTAACTGCAAAAAAGAAGAAGTATGGCCCGCTGAAAATCAAAAATGGTGGTATGAAGAAGCGAAAGGTAATATCAATACAAAAGCCGTTCTATGCCGCGCTTGCCGAAATAAAGAGAAGGCTCGAAAAGACAAAGCACGAAGAATACATTTAGAAGGTATTGCCAAGAAAAAAGAAACAGGAACTGACTATATGAAAATTGATCCTGTCAGAAACCCTCTGGATAAACTGCCACCTATTCTTAAGAAGGATTTAGACAGAAATCTATGTGTCTGTAATGAGGTTCTTAAGATGGATATTATCAATGCCATCGTAAATGGGGCTACAACAGTGGCAGAAATTAGAAAACAGACCTATGCCACAGACGGAATTGGCTGTTGCACTCAACAGGTAGAGCGGTTGATTGAGTGTCTTTGCTCGACAGAAAAGGAGAAGTAACACTCTTCCCCACTCTTTAGTACAGGGGTTGGATGCAAAGATCGAAAGATCGGAGGCATCCATCTGGTTTTTTGGATAAATCGGGATGGATGTCCGTAATTATTTTCTAAATGATCTGCAACAATCACTTTTAAACGCATATATGAATGGAAGAAAACCAGGACTTACTAGAAGAGAACCAAAAGTAAAATTTTATGAACAAGACTATGAAAAACTTATTGAAAGTATTAAAAACACATAACAAAGCCATTAAATTCGCTCCCTCTGCTCGCCCGATGCTCGCAAGCTCGCGCGGTTTATGGCAGCGTTAGCAGCAAATTATGCGTATACGAATAGCAACAAGTCTGGATTGTGACGATGTTCGTGGGGTCCATTTGTGCGCCTTCCCTGAAGGCGAAAGGGAGATCGTCTCAAAACTCGCTATCAATCTGCTTTCCGAAGAAACAACTCCTCAAACAATCTCCTTAGTGGCTGAAACCGAAGGCTCTGTAGTTGGTCACGTAGCATTTAGTCCTGTGATAATCGATAACAATGAGAATTTGCAGGGCTATATTTTAGCACCACTTGGCGTAAAACCTGACTATCAAGGGCTTCGCATTGGGTCAAAACTAATAGAAAGCGGCATTCAACAGTTATTAAAAATGGGGGTAAATATCCTCTTTGTTTATGGTGATCCTAAATATTACAGTAGGTTTGGTTTCAGCGCCGACGCTGGCTATCGATACACCGCACCTTATAAGCTTCAATATCCATTTGGGTGGCAAGCCATCGATCTCAACGAATGTAATGTCACTAAATCACCTGTAAAAATAACTTGCGTCACCTCTTTATGCGACCCAGAATTATGGTAATCACGCTGCAAACAAGGCAAATGCACCCGGACGCCAAAAAGCGCCGCTCTGATTTTTGCCGCCGGTGATTTGCGACGTTAGCTGTAATAAATTCTTGCCAGATCATAGAGTGATACTATACTATCACTATATGAAAACAGAACTCGTAACAACTCTTAAACGCCAGGCCACAAAGATTCTAGCTGAGCTACATGCCTCAAAGGAACCCGTGCTAATAACAGAGCATGGACAACCATCCGCATATCTAGTTGATGTTAAAGACTACGAATTAACGCAAAACCGTATGCATA
>JGI24024J18818_10001280_pt1 | contig 10238 bp, 7 predicted proteins | sample Cruoilmetagenom2_FD_18818 | JGI IMG/M metagenome (IMG submission 18818) | reverse complement strand
GGGTGGTACCATGACAACCGTATTGAATGCAGCTAATGAGGCAGCGGTAGCTTTGTTCTTGGAAGGGAAAATTCGTTTCCTGCAAATCGAACAATTTATCGAGCAAGCAATGATCCTACATGACGTCGTGAATGAACCTGATTTAGAAACAATTTTACATGTTGACATCCAAACGAGAAAAGCTGTTCAAAACATGGTAAAATGATAGTGGATTGCAGTCAGTAAAAAGTTTTACAAAAGGTGGGACTTTATGGAAACAACCATTGCGTTTATATTAATATTTGGTTCACTTGTATTTTTTCATGAACTCGGACATTTCATTTTTGCAAAACGTGCAGGGATAATGGTTCGTGAATTTGCAATTGGTATGGGACCGAAAATAATCGGAATCACAAAAAACGAAACGCTTTATACGGTACGCCTGTTACCAATAGGTGGCTATGTCCGAATGGCAGGGGAAGACATGGACTCAGTCGAGTTGCAACCTGGATTCCGCGTTGGTTTAATCTTGAATAAAAATGAAGAAATCATCAAAATTGTTTTGAATCAAAACAAACAGCAACAAGATATGTTGTTCTTGGAAACAGAGCGTGCGGATTTAGATAAAGGCTTATGGATTGAAGGATATGATGAAGAGGATCGTCTCGTTCGTTATCCCGTTTCCCGTAATGCGGTCATCATGGAAAACGGCAAAGAGACGTTGATTGCACCTTATGATCGTCAGTTTAATTCAAAGTCGCTTGGCAAGCGGGCAATGACGATTTTTGCGGGTCCATTGTTCAACTTTATTTTAGCGTTCTTTATCTTCTTGATGATTGGCTTGATGCAAGGTGTGCCAACTTATGAACCGATTATTACAGATGTAGTAGAAAATGGTCCGGCACTTGAGGCAGGAATGCAAGATGGGGACTTAGTAACAAAGATTGATGGACAATCTATTGATTCCTGGCAAGACCTAGCTGCCAAAATTCAGGAGAGTGCAGGGAAAAGTTTGACCTTTGAGTATGTCAGAGATGGTGAAGTAATCAATTCAACGATTACACCAAAAACCATTGAACAAGATGGACAGACCATTGGGCAAATCGGGGTTTTATATGAAAGTCCAGTTGAAAAGAATCCGTTGAAAGCAATCGCTTTTGGCGCTGATCAAACCATTTCATGGATAGGCAAGATTTTTGAGCTTCTGGGAATGTTGGTTACAGGTCAATTTACAATCGATGCATTGTCTGGACCTGTTGGAATCTATAAAGCAACTGAAGAGGTTGCACAATACGGCGTCTTTAACTTGATGAATTGGGCTGCAATATTAAGCATCAACCTCGGAATCATGAATCTCTTGCCATTGCCAGCGTTAGATGGCGGTAGGTTGTTATTCTTCTTGTTTGAAGCAATACGAGGGAAACCGATTGATCGACAAAAAGAAGGAATGGTCCATTTTGTCGGAATCATGTTATTGATGGTGCTTATGGTTGTTGTTACATGGAACGATATACAACGATTTTTCTTTTAAATATTAAATCTACGGATGGTCTGAGGAGCTTTTAATTTATGAAACAAAGTCTTACATTTATCCCTACACTACGTGAAACACCAGCGGATGCCGACGTCAAGTCCCATCAACTGCTCCTGCGCGCAGGATTTATTCGCCAAAATACAAGTGGTATCTATTCATTTTTGCCACTGGGCAAACGTGTCCTTCAAAAAGTGGAAAGCATCGTTCGAGAAGAAATGGATGCGATAAACGGTGTCGAAGTGCTGATGCCTGCCATGCAACAAGCTGAGTTATGGCAAGAAACAGGACGTTGGTATTCTTACGGACCTGAATTGATGCGACTAAAAGATCGACATAATCGTGAATTTGCTTTAGGTGCAACACATGAAGAGGTCATTACTTCACTATTACGTGATGAAATCAAATCGTATAAAAAATTGCCTTTAACGCTGTACCAAATCCAAACAAAATTCCGAGATGAAAAACGCCCTCGTTTTGGCTTGTTACGTGGTCGCGAGTTTTTAATGAAGGACGCTTATTCTTTCCATGCGACTCGTGAAAGTCTAGACGAGACTTATCAAGATATGGTCCAGGCCTATACAAATATTTTCACTCGTCTTGGTTTGAATTTCCGTGCGGTAATCGCTGATTCAGGTGCAATTGGTGGGAAAGATACACATGAGTTCATGGTGCTTTCTGAAATCGGCGAAGATACAATTGCGTATTCTGATGCTTCTGACTTTGCAGCCAACATTGAAATGGCTGAGGTTAATGTATCGTATGAAACATCCTCAGAAGAATTGGTGAATGTAGAAAAGATTGCAACACCAGACCAAAAAACAATCGAACAAATCGCTGCATTTACGAATATTCCAGCAGAGCGTTGCATTAAAACATTGGTTTTCAAAGTTGACGATGAGTTGGTTATTGTTCTTGCACGTGGAGACCATGAAATCAACGACATCAAGGTGAAGAATGCTTTGCAAGCAAAAGTGGTGGAGTTTGCGACAGAAGAAGAAATACACAACTTGCTTCAATGTGAAGTGGGTTCACTAGGGCCGGTAAATGTACCAGTTGGTGTAAAAGTTATCGCAGATCACGCAGTGGCGGCTATCCGCAATGGAGTTGCAGGTGCAAATGAGAGTGGTTTCCATTTAATCAATGTTAATCCTAATCGCGACTTTACAGTTGATCAATACGAAGATTTACGATTCATTATGGAAGGTGATCCTTCACCTGACGGAAATGGGACAATTGTTTTTGCAAAAGGGATAGAAGTCGGACATGTATTTAAATTGGGTACTACTTACTCGGAACCAATGAATGGTACTTTCCTGGATGACAACGGTCGTTCCCAGCCGTTTATCATGGGATGTTATGGTATTGGAGTATCTCGCGTAATGGCCGCTGTCGCTGAACAATTCCAGGACGACAAAGGGTTTATTTGGCCAAGTGCAGTAGCGCCATATGATGTCCATTTAGTGCCGGTCAATACAAAAGATGAAGCACAAGTGACACTTGCTGATGATTTATACAAACTGATGAAATCAAGTCGTTATGACGTGTTATACGATGACCGAGCAGAACGTGCCGGCGTTAAATTTGCCGACTCGGATTTGATTGGCTTGCCAATTCGAATTACAGTTGGTAAAAAAGCAGTTGAAGGATTAGTGGAAGTGAAAATCCGGGAAACCGGAGAAACTTTCGAATGGAAGAAAGAAGAAATAATGGACCAACTACAATCCTTCTTTTCGACTTTAAACAATTAATAAAAAGGAAGACCTTGAAATTGGGTCTTCCTTTCTTTTTCGTATGAGTGAAGGGAGGCAATATCAGTGAGTAACGAACAAGATGCCAAAATGCGGCTACAACTTTTATTACAGCAATTAGAGCTTACAGCGAATGAACATGTGATTCATTTTGAATCAGCTGCCTTAAGTCGGTTAACTGTGCATAAAAAGGAACGCGTATGGCGTTTTACAATTCAAATAGAGAAAATACTGCCATTTGACATGTTCCAATTATTCAACATGCGTTTACGTGAGAAATTTGCCGGAATTGCGGATGTGAAATTAGCGCTCCACTGTGAACAACCTCAAGTACAAGCCGACATCATCGCTGCCTATTGGCCATATGTTTTGCAGGAAATCGATGATATGTCGCCACCACTTCGTAATCGATTGCAGTCACAGGTTCCTGTGTTCAACGGACAGACGGTACTTTTTACCTGTTCACATGAAATCGAATTCCGTACATTGAAAAGTAAATATGCCCCGAAAATTTCAGATGTCTATACCTCATATGGTTTTCCCGTCATGCCAATTGATTTTAAACTGATTGAAGAAGAAGCAGGACTTGCTGAAGCACAACAAGCATTTATGGAACAAAGAAGACTCGAAGAAGAAGAGCTTGGCAAAAAAGCGTTGGAAGATATGCAAAAACGTGAAAAAGACCGTCAATCATCCTCAGGCCCTACATTAAATGGACCGTTCCGTCTTGGTATTCCGATAAAAGCGGATGAACCGATACTTGAAATTAAGCAAATTCAAGATGAAGAGCGACGAATTACGATTGAAGGTTATGTATTTGACGTCGAAGTGAAAGAACTTAGAAGTGGACGTTCATTGTTGACTGCTAAAGTCACGGATTACACAGATTCGATTTTAGTCAAAATGTTCTCGCGAGACAAAGAAGATGCAGAACTGATGGGATTACTTAAAAAAGGGACATGGTTGAAAGTTCGGGGTTCTGTTCAAAATGACACNTTCGTACGTGACTTAATCATCATGGCGCAGGATATGATGGAAATAAAAGTAGATTCAAGAGGTGATTCTGCTCCCGAAGATGGAAAAAGAATTGAGCTACATTTACACACCCCGATGAGTCAAATGGATGCAGTATCTTCGGTCGATGCTTTAGTAAGCCAAGCAGCGAAATGGGGTCATCCTGCGGTCGCGATAACTGATCACGCAGTTGTGCAGTCCTTCCCGGATGCCTATGCTGCCGGAAAAAAACACGGCATCAAAATCATCTATGGTTTAGAAGCATACATGGTAAATGACGGTGTACTGATTGCTTATGAAGAAGAACATCGTGCATTGGCAGATGCCACGTACGTTGTATTTGACGTTGAGACTACCGGGCTATCTGCTGTATACGACACAATTATCGAACTTGCTGCTGTCAAAATCAAAGATGGTCAAGTCATTGACAAATTCGAAAGCTTCGCCAATCCACATCATGCATTGTCTGCTACGACAATTGATTTGACTGGAATTACTGACGACATGGTGCGAAATGCTCCGGACATTGAAGAGGTAATCAAGCGATTCCATGATTGGATTGGAGATTCCATTCTGGTTGCACATAACGCTTCCTTTGATATGGGCTTTTTGTATGTAGGATATAAAAAATGTGGGCTGGAACAAACCATACATCCAGTCATAGATACGTTAGAACTTGCACGTTTTCTTCATCCTGAGATGAAAAACCATCGCTTAAACACAATGGCGAAAAAATTCAACATTGAGCTAACTCAACATCACCGAGCGATTTACGATGCCGAAGCAACCGGCTTCCTCCTTTTGAATCTGTTAAAAGAGGCGGAACAAAAAGGCATTCATTATCACGATGAATTCAATCATCAACCAGGAAATGGTGATTCGTATAAACGGGCACGTCCTTCACACTGTACATTGCTTGCGACCGATGAAGTCGGGTTGAAAAACTTATTTAAACTGGTTTCCTATTCACATATGAACACTTTCTTCCGTGTTCCTCGAATTCCACGTTCTGTATTAGTGAAGCATCGTCAAGGTTTATTGATTGGTTCTGGATGCGACAAAGGAGAAGTGTTTGAAGGGTTGATGCAAAAGTCTCCTGAAGAAGTTGAAGAGATAGCGAAGTTCTACGACTATCTTGAAGTTCAACCGAAAGAAGTATATGCACACTTAATCGAACTTGAACTTGTACGGGATGAATGGAATCTAGAGGACATCATACGTAAAATGATCAAACTTGGTAAAAAAGTGTCCCGACCTGTCGTAGCTACCGGGAACGTACATTACGTAAATGAAAATGATGCGATTTTCAGGCAAATTCTGATTGGTGGACAAGGTGGAGCAAATCCGCTGAACCGTCATAAGTTGCCTAAAGTTCATTTCCGCACAACGAATGAAATGCTAGACGCCTTCGCCTTTTTGGGGGAAGAAACTGCGAAACAAATCGTCGTGGATAACACCCATGAAATTTCCAGCAGAATCCAGGACATCAAACCAATAAAAGATGATTTATATACCCCGAAAATCGAAGGGTCAGACGAAGAAGTACGTTTGTTGAGCTATGACATGGCTAGACGAATTTACGGCGAAACCCTTCCTGAAATCGTCGAGGCTCGAATCGAAAAAGAGCTGACATCAATTATTGGTCATGGCTTTGCGGTTATATATTTAATTTCACATAAGTTGGTTAAGAAATCGTTGGATGATGGATATTTAGTAGGTTCCCGTGGATCTGTTGGGTCATCTCTCGTGGCCACATTAATGGAAATAACGGAAGTAAATCCATTGCCTCCACATTATATTTGCCCTACATGTCAACATGCAGAGTTTTTCAATGACGGATCCGTGAGTTCGGGCTTTGACTTACCAAATAAAAACTGTCCAAATTGTGATACGCCCTATAAAAAAGATGGACAAGATATTCCTTTCGAAACTTTCTTGGGTTTCAAAGGGGATAAAGTTCCGGATATCGATTTGAATTTCAGTGGTGAATATCAACCGGTAGCACATAATTACACGAAAGTGCTCTTTGGGGAAGATAATGTTTACCGCGCAGGAACAATCGGTACGGTTGCCGAAAAAACAGCCTATGGGTATGTTCGAGGGTACGCAAATGACCATAACCTTACAATCCGTGGAGCTGAAATTGATCGACTTGTACAAGGGTGCACAGGAGTGAAGCGTTCTACAGGGCAACATCCAGGGGGGATTATCGTTGTACCGGATTACATGGATATTTTCGACTTCTCACCAATCCAATTCCCAGCGGATGCACAAGATTCCGAATGGAAAACCACCCATTTTGACTTCCATTCGATACACGATAACTTATTGAAACTGGATATACTCGGACACGATGATCCGACGGTAATCCGCATGCTACAAGACTTATCCGGAATTGATCCAAAAACAATCCCGACAGATGATCCTGAAGTGATGAAAATCTTCAGTGGAACAGAATCACTGGGTGTGACACAAAAACAGATTGGCTGTAAAACGGGGACTTTGGGAATTCCTGAGTTCGGAACACGTTTTGTACGTCAAATGCTGGAAGAAACGAAACCGACGACTTTCTCGGAACTTGTCCAAATTTCCGGTCTGTCACACGGAACGGACGTATGGCTCGGGAATGCACAGGAACTCATTCAAAATGGTACATGTCAATTATCGGATGTTATTGGTTGCCGCGATGATATCATGGTGTATTTAATCTACCAGGGACTCGATCCATCTTTGGCCTTTAAAATTATGGAATCTGTACGTAAAGGGAAGGGCTTGACACCTGAGTTTGAAGAAGATATGCGGAAAAACAATGTACCCGCATGGTATATCGATGCTTGTAAAAAAATAAAATACATGTTCCCGAAAGCCCATGCGGCAGCCTACGTATTAATGGCTGTACGTATCGCGTATTTCAAGGTTCATCTGCCAATCCTCTATTATGCAGCTTACTTCACTGTACGGGCATCCGATTTTGATTTGCATGCCATGACAAAGGGGTCAGCATCTATTCGTGCTAAATTGGATGAAATCAACGCAAAAGGACTGGACGCAGCACCTAAAGAAAAAAGCTTGCTGACCGTATTGGAAATTGCTCTGGAGTTGTGTGAACGTGGGTATCATATTAAGAAAGTGGACTTATATAAATCCACTGCTTCTGAATTTGTAATTGACGGTAATGGATTGATTCCTCCATTCGATGCGATTCCTGGACTTGGAACGAACGTTGCCAAAGCTATTGTTGAAGCTAGAAAAAATGGGGAGTTCCTGTCAAAAGAAGATCTAGGACAACGTGGACGCGTATCTAAAACGTTAATTGAGTACATGGACCAACTTGGCTGCCTGGAAGGTATGCCAGAAGCAAACCAATTGTCTCTGTTCTAGTGTCGATTTGCACTGTACACATTCGTATGGTATGATTTGTATAACAAGTTGTTGATAGATTTACGGCAAAAGAGTGGGATTTCCCGCTCTTTTCTGTTTGTTTTGTCGAAAAATAAGTTGTGGCAGGAGGCAGGTATGAGCAAAATAATAAGCGTAATTGAAGAGCTTGTGACGCCCATTGTTGAAGAACTAAATCTGGAACTTATCGATACAGAATACGTAAAAGAAGGTCGCAATTGGTTTTTACGTATTTATGTTGACACACCTCAAGGTGGAATAGACATTGAACATTGTGCACTTGTGAGTGAGCGTATCAGTGAAGTATTAGATGAAAAAGATCCAATTGATCAAAACTACTTCTTAGAAGTTTCTTCACCAGGTGCTGAACGTCCATTGAAAAAAGAGAGTGACTACGAACGCGCAGTTGGAAAGCTCATTCATGTGAAAACGTATGAGCCAGTAAATGGCTTAAAGGAATTTGAAGGAATATTAACTGCTTATAGCGAACAAGGTCTTGAATTGGATGTACGAATCAAAACGAGAAAAATTAAAGTTCAACTTGCAAAAGAGAAAGTCGCTTTCGCTCGATTAGCGATTAATTTCTCTGCATAATGTGAATGTAGGAGTGAAAATAATGGCTAAGGCTAATGAGTTGCTAGATGCTTTAACAGCTCTTGAAAAACAAAAAGGAATTTCACGAGATGTATTAATGGAAGCAATTGAAGCGGCGCTAGTTACAGCGTATAAACGCAATTTTAATCAAGCACAAAACGTGCGAGTTGATTTGAATTTAGACAATGGCACCATGCGTGTATTCTCACGTAAAGATGTGATGGAAGAAGTGATCGATGAGCGTCTACATATTTCGTTGGAAGACGCAAAACAAGTCAACCCAGCATATGAACTTGGTGACATTGTGGAACAAGAAGTAACACCTAGAAACTTCGGCCGTATCGCAGCGCAAACTGCTAAACAAGTTGTGACGCAACGCGTTCGTGAAGCAGAACGTGGCATGATTTACGAAGAATATGTTGACCGTGAAGAAGACATCGTGAATGGTATAGTCGAGCGTCTAGATGCACGCAATATATATGTAGGTCTTGGAAAAGTGGAAGCGGTATTACCTGTAAATGAACAAATTCAAACAGAAACATATAATCCACATGAGCGCATCAAAGTGTATATTACGAAAGTGGAACGTACAACACGTGGACCACAAGTATTTGTATCGCGCACACATCCAGGACTACTTCGTCGATTATTTGAGATGGAAGTTCCCGAAATCTTTGAAGGAATCGTTGAAATCAAGTCCATCGCACGTGAAGCGGGCGACAGATCGAAGATTTCAGTTGTTGCTCATAACGAAGATGTTGATCCAGTCGGTTCATGTGTTGGTGCTAAAGGTGCCCGTGTACAAACGATTGTAAACGAACTGAATGGCGAAAAAATCGATATCGTTGAGTGGTCTGAAGATCCAGTGGTTTTCGTTGCAAATGCACTTAGCCCATCCAAAGTGTTGGATGTACAAGTTCACGAAGAAGAAAAATCAACAACGGTTGTAGTTCCAGACTATCAATTATCGTTAGCAATTGGTAAACGTGGACAAAATGCACGTTTAGCTGCAAAACTGACAGGCTGGAAAATTGATATTAAGAGTGAAACAGACGCTCGTGAACTTGGAATTTATCCGAATGCCCAAGCAAGCTATGTATTGGCGGATGAAGTATACGAAGAGAATATCGAAGACGACGTTGATTTATATAAAGACGACGAAGAATAAACGAAGAGGGTGAATTTTGATGTCGAGTCAAAAAAAAATACCTTTACGAAAATGTGTTGCGACAGGCGAAATGTATCCTAAAAAAGAAATGATTCGCATTGTACGCTCTAAAGAAGGCGAGGTTTCTGTAGACTTAACCGGTAAAAAATCGGGTCGCGGAGCCTATGTTTCAAAAACAAAAAAAGCACTTGAAATCGCAAAGAAACGCAAAGTTTTAGATAATCAATTAGAAGCAAAAATACCGGAGAGCATTTTTGAAGAATTGTTATCTGTGATTGAAAGAGAGCAAATCAAATGAAACAAAAGCAACAAATTTCACAATTACTAGGCCTGGCTGTGAGAGCAAGAATGTTGATTTCTGGTGAAGAACTAGTAGTGAAAGATATTCGTAGCAACAAAGCAAAATTAGTCATCATTTCATCAGATGCTTCAGATAATACAATGAAAAAAATTCAAGATAAATGTAAGACATACAACGTTGAGTTACATGTTTTCGGAGATCGCTCAGATCTCGGACATGCTACGGGAAAAGAGGCCCGTGTGGTACTCGCTCTTACCGACGACGGTTTCGCAAAAAAACTGTCCGGACTACTCAACGAATTTAACCGGGGGTGACCTAATGACTAAATTACGGGTTCATGAATACGCGAAACAAATTAATAAGACAAGTAAAGAAGTTATTGAGCAATTAAGCAAGTTGAATGTACAAGTAACGAATCACATGTCTACATTAGAGGGTGACGCTGTTACCAAATTAGACTCTGTCTATAAAAAAACATCGACTTCATCTCAAAAGCCTGCA
>JGI24024J18818_10001271_pt1 | contig 10259 bp, 10 predicted proteins | sample Cruoilmetagenom2_FD_18818 | JGI IMG/M metagenome (IMG submission 18818) | reverse complement strand
CGCTTTTCTTCATCCTGAACATCTAGAATAAGTATTAACTTTTCAGTAGCTTTTCTCCAGGAAATTAGACTTTCACGAATCATATTTCACCTGGTGTTCCATATTGTTTTTGGCGATTGATCTGAATTACTTGTTTCCATGTATCACGGAAATCTAATATTAATGAATAAACTTCTTCTATTTTTGTTATATCATTATTAATATTCGCTTCCACTAAGAGGTTTATCATGAATTCATATAAGCTGGCCATAGACTCAGATACACTTTGAGACATATCAAGAGTAACCATAAACTCACGAAGGATATTCTGTGCTTTTTGGATATTTGTATTTTTTAATTCAATATTATTTGTTTCAATACCCTTTTTGGCTTGGTTTAAAAATTTTAAACAGCCATTATATAGCATTAACGTTAACTCACCAGGAGTAGATTGAGTCACACTATTTTGCTGATAGGCTTGATACGGATTATTTACTGCCATTTATTACACCACACCTTTAATAGATTTCTTCATTACTTATGACCCTGTACTAAACATACCTGCTAAATAAGTAGACTGGGAGTTCGCCTTTTGAATGGCCTGCTCCATAGATGTAAACTGCTTCCAATAACGACTTTCCAGAGATGCTAAACGGTCCTCAAAACGCTTCACTTGATCATCATAACCATCCAACAATCTTCCTAAAACAAATGAATTATTTACTGTAGTGGTGCCCGAACCAGCTTTATTAGTAATTTTTGTTCTTGCATCGTCTAGTGCTGAAGTAAGTCGTCTTGCTATTCCCTTTTCAGAATCCTTGTCACCATTGGCGGCAAATACCTCATATACCTGGTTTGGATTTGCAGAAATTGCTTCCCTTAACTTTGTCTCATCTATTATTAGTTTACCATTTTCTAAATAATTACTTGAAGTGGTTATCCCAAGTTTACTTAATGCATTTCCCCCGGATACTCCTCCAACAACTGAGCTCATTGCACTTCGCATTTGGTTTAAAACACCTGAAATGATACTGTCATTCTTCAGTGTTCCACTCATTGCTTTTTCTTCCCATTTCTTAATCTGATCTTCAGATAACGCTTCTTTTTCTGTGTCAGTAAGTGGTTGGTAGTCCTTATATTTAGTTTCTCGCAATTGGCCATTCAAATCTTCTATTAACTTATTATATTCATCCACAAACTTTGTGACAGACTCTAAAATGGATTCTACATCTGCTGAAGAACTGAAAGTAATATCTTTTGTAGTTACTTGTTTTAAGTTAAACTCAAAACCATTTATTTTAAAGGTGTTAGAACTTCTTTCTGTTGCCAAACCGTTCAAGGTAAACTTAGAATTTGTTCCAACTGTACCATCGGTTCCTGCAGTTACATTGTCAGGTGCTAATTTGGAGAATGATTGAAATGCTGAAGAACTTTCAATTTCAATTTCATTTCCACTAGCATTATCACCTGCATACCTAGCTGTCATAGAAATTTTCCCAGTTTGTTGGTCATAAAAAGCAGTAACATTAGATTTACTATTTATTTCATCCATTACATTTTGTAGAGATTTCATAGACGGATCAAAGGTATAAGTAAAGGCTTCTTTTTCAGTTTGAAGTGTGCCATCTTCTTTTATAGCCCTAATCTTAATTGTCTGAGGGTTGGTTAATGTCGGGTCTAATGTTGACAGATTAACTGAGGCGTCAATGGAGCTAGTTCCTCCACCAACTTTTCCAGCACTTCGCATTGTTGCTTGTGTAGCTAACTGCTGAACACTAAGCGTTCCTGAAAAATCACTTACAGAGTTAATATTTTTAATTGAAACATCATCAGGCGCAGATGAACTAACTGTCTTTTTAATAAATGTGGATTGTCTTAGCATACTGTCATTTGTTAAAGTTTTGAAATTATTTAAAGTACGATTGACCGTACGATAATCATCACGCTGCCATTCTGTATATTGTTTCTTCTGTGTTATTTTATCTAAAGGGATTCGATGTGCCTTCATCAACTCTTTTACCATCGATTCTGTATCCATACCACTTGCCAAACCACTTATACGCACAAAAACACCAGCTTTCTATATTTTCTTATCTATAAGTACTCCAATGAAATCTAACATGGAAGCATACATGTCCATCAATTTCTTGTTTGGAATTTCCCGAACAACTTGGTCTGTCTCGGAATCCACTAATGTCACATAGTATTTTTCCAATTTTTCATGAAACTCATATCTTAGTTTCGTACTAGTAGTTTCTAGAAAATCATTTAAACTCTCTGTCATTTTTTTCGCTTTACTCGCAGTTAAATCATTATTTAAGGAATCTTTTGAGGTCTCAACTGTACTCACTTCTTGTATAAGAGAAACTTCTTCAGTAGTAATGACAGGAATACGACCTTCATTTTTAGACGGATTTAATTGTACACGAGTCTCAAAATCAGCAGTGCGATTAACCATGAAACCTTGCCTCCTTGTTACTGTTTGTTTTCTATTGTATATATCGGCTAAAAAAGTAAAGTTTTAAGGTTGGATCATTGATTTAAGAAGTATTATAAGAAGATAGTATAGTTGATAATACTTTTATGATTAGTTTAACAAAAAAAACTGCGACCCCAAATGGGATCACAGTTAAAAAAATATACAAGACTCCGCAGCAGTTAAGTTTACAGAAGATGTACCAAAGTTATTGACTATGTGATCTAAACGGTTTTGGTTAGCACCTAGTTTAGAACATTCTGCTGATACCTATGCCTAACTAAAGGTATTCTCAATTATCTCTCTCCGAGCAGAATAACTGGATATAGGAAGTAATAGAATACTTTAGTTTTAATATCATATTCATCAAGATGTCCTTCTTGTTTGAAAGCTGCATCCTGAAAGTTTGTGATTGCCTGTTGTACTGATTCAAATTCTACTAGTAAGCGTTCAAGTAAAAAATTGGAGTATGTAATGCTAGTCAGTGCCTAAAGAATATCAGTTAAAACCAGCTCACCCTCTGTCTTGCTAAAATCAATGAAACTAGCTATGACATATACAAATCCATCCTCAATTCCACTTAACATATTCAGATACTGTTGAAATAATTCAAATTGTTCTTCTGTTAAGTGTGCTTCATTTAAGATCTCTATTAGTTCTTTACTAAAATCGCCATATAAGCCATTGTTGTAAATTCATTCTCTTTTAGTAAATTAAATATCTTTCTTAAATAAGCATCATTATGCTCGACAGTTTTTGCAAAAGACTGTATGAGTTTAATCACTAGCTCTGTAGTTAATCCTTTATGAAATCCAGCCATTCCAATTAAATGTAGTTTTATCATTGAATAGTGAATCACTAACATGACGTAATCATCAAAAATTACTTTTTGACCTAATGGAAACATATTTTTAAAAATATAATTGACAAGATAATTTTCTAGTATATATTCATGTTCTGTCATAAATGGCTCATAGTATGCTTCAAAAGCTTGTTGGTAATGAACTGTTACTTCTTCAACAGTTGTCTCTTTTGTATATTGGATACCCACTAACATTTCTGTTAAACAATCGAAGTATCGTTTACTAGTTATGCTTTGACCAACACGATAATCCACAAGTTCTTTACATAATTCCATTTGTACCGATAGTTGTGTAGGTACTTCAACAAGTAGCTGTTTCATCCCTTGATCAGCTAACAAATTAGAAAACTTTGCTATTTCTTTCGGAATAATCTGTACATTATCTTGATCGACATGCTCTTGCACTTTTTGATAGAAAAGGCCTAAAATAATGAGTCGTTCTGCTAACGTGTATTGACGATCTTGAATAACTTGAATAGAAAAAATACGTAATTCCCAAAAATACTTTTGGATTTTATTCGTATACCTCATATCATCTGTAGTCAAATCTTTGGCAATAAAACCTTTAGTATCGACTGGTTCCTCAACTTGATTAAAATCAATGCCCCTAGGATTTAATAATGTTAAACGTGCAGCCTCGGGACAAGACATCGTCGCTGATTTCTCCACTACTCCGTTAATACGATTAATAACGCGTGGATAAGTTGCACAAGTGTTTGATAACGCCTCTTCTCCTAAGTTCATCTGAATATGACATAGTTTTTCTTCCGTCAGAAATGAACAACTATTATTATTTCCCATTTTAAGTTTAGCATAGTTTAACGGTGTCGATTGAGAACGTTGTCTCGTTACATTTTTCTCAAACAAAGGTTTTAATTCTATATCTTCTGATTTTTTATATTTTTTATAGGTTGCTTCATCAATATTTACTCTCCAACCACTACAACAAGAATCCTCACAGGCAGAACCTATACAGGAAAACTCTTGTATATATTCTGGAATAAGTAATGGTCTTTTTTTTAATGTTTCTTGTGGCATTTTATACTCTCCCTCTTAACTTTCATAACTAAAATAGATTTCCTATTCTTTGAAGATACCTATGTTAATTATGTAAGTAAAATATAGAAAAAGGATTGGGAAAGTCCCAATCCCCTTTTAAAAAATATATTATTGTAATAATTGAAGAACCGCTTGTGGTTTTTGGTTTGCTTGTGCAAGCATTGCTTGTGATGCTTGAGCCAAAATAGATTCTTTTGTTTGGTTCATCATTTCTTTTGCCATATCAACGTCACGGATACGAGATTCCGCAGCAGTTAAGTTTTCAGAAGATGTACCTAAGTTGTTGATTGTATGATCTAAACGATTTTGGTTAGCACCTAGTTTAGAACGTTCTGCTGATACTGTATCAATAGCTGATTGAATAGTTGTGATAGCTTTTGCAGCATTTTCAGCAGATGAAACATCTAGACCTGATTCTATTCCAGTTGAGTCAGTACCATTACTTACCGCTGTACCCTCAGTAAAACCAGCACCAGTTCCAGTGATACCCAAAGCACTTGCTCTCATATCGTTAATATTGATTTCCATAGATTGACTTTGGTTAGCACCAATTTGAAGGCTTGCTTTGAAATTGTCACCAGTTTTTACAGCTACTTTAGGTGCAACAGCATCCGATTCTGTTCCAGCAGCCTGTGTAAGAGTTATAGTGTTACCCGTTTGAGCTGCTGTATATTTAGAGTCTCCAGCAATTTTTGTTTGCAATTCAGCAAAGTCTTTAAAGTCACCAGTACCATCTGCCTTAAATGCATACTCTTCAGCACCAATAGAAAGTTTTTGACCGTCTACTAATTTAGAGAAGTCTAAATCGAAAGATGATTTCCCTGCAACTGCTGTTACTGCTGGAATCGCAGCTACTGCCGTTTTACCAGCTGTTGTTTCTCCAACAGTAGCTGTAGTAGCACCAGTAGCACCAGTAGCATCTGCGGTTAAAGCTGTATCATTTCCAGTTTTTTGAGTGAATGTAAGAGTAGGCCCAGATCCAGTAATATCATACTTAGCAGTTAGGGTTGTGTTAGCCTTAATAGCTGCTTCTGTAGTTGCAAAATCAGTAGTATATGCGATAGTTTCTCCATCAATTTCTACATCCCCACCAGTCATTCCAGTAAGGTTGAGCGTATAAGCACCTTTTACTTCTGTTACTGCTGGTGTTCCTGCTGTTCCTGTTACTCCTGCAGTTACTGTTGTAGTAGTAAGATCTTCTTTACCACCATTCAATAATTTCTTTGTATTGAACTCAGTAGTGTTACCAATACGGTTAATTTCAGAAGTTAATTGGTTAACCTCTTTTTGTATTTCTCCACGGTCAGATTCAGTGTTTGTATCATTACCTGCTTGAACAGCAAGTTCACGCATACGTTGAAGGATATCATGTGTTTCGTTTAGAGCACCTTCAGCTGTTTGAATCATAGAGATACCATCTTGTGCATTAGCAGATGCTTGATCTAATCCACGTACTTGCGCACGCATTTTTTCAGAAATTGCAAGACCAGCTGCGTCATCTCCAGCACGGTTAATACGCATACCTGAAGATAATTTTTCCATTGATTTTGATTGGTTTGCATTTGCAGTTCCTAATTGACGGTGTGTGTTAAGTGCTGCAATATTGTGATTAATTCTCATTTTATAGTTCCTCCTTGGAATGTGTTGCTCACTTCCTTGTGAGCAGTGTTTTTAGTATGTGTACAAGAGAACTGAGCCGGCCGGACACAGTTTTACTTGCTTACATAGATAGTATCGGAACGTTTTGCTAATGTTTAATAGTTTTCATAATTAATTTGAAATATTTTTTGAGATTGATATTAATGTTTTTTGAACAGGTCTAAGCTCTTGATAACAGCTTCTGTGTTCGATGCTGACACGTCCTGCCTTAGCTCTCCACGGATAATATCGATATTTCTTGGAGCACGTATACCGATTTTCACTTGTTCTCCTTTTACTTCCGAGATAACTATTTCGATATCTTCTCCTATATAAATAGTTTCCCCAACTTTTCTTGATAGTACTAGCATTTGCTCACCCCTCTTTGCTTTCGGATGAGATTAAGTGCCTAATTGAATAGTCTTCATTGTTTAAAATGACTTGTTTTGCTTTTTTATTTGTAGTATTCAAAACTATTGGTGCTTTTAAATTGACGGTTGACTGAGCGATTGTTTCTTTTAACGATAAGATGGCAAAAACAGCTACTTCGTTTTCATTTGTTATTTGTAAAGCATGAATAGTTGCTTCTTCTAATACAAAGCTGTATTCTGCAGTTATTTCATAGGGATTCGTTATGATAAAAGCCAATGCGGCTGTTTGAACGGATTGCAGTACTTGAAATACGCTATTATCTTGTACCGGTAGTAAAATAAATTCTCTTTCATCTTCGAAACCTGGTAAACCATGATGGAATTTTAATATATCGGTTTGGTCGATTTCTACTTCATCAAAGTAAGCAGTCTGTATTTTCATTTATATTCTCCTCACTAGTTTTACACTTCCCAATCAATTTGGATGGAAGGGTTTTGGATTAGATCTACCTTAACATTACCTGGTGTGTAATTATGAACTGGCTTATTAATCTGAACATCTATTTTAGGATTATTCTTTTGAACTTGTATGTCAACTTTTGCCGGGGTATATGTAGTTCTTACTGCATCTCCGCTTGGTATAAATTTAATGCCTATCATTTTTTGTTTCGGAAGAGTTCTGGAATCGATAATAGAATGAATAGCATTTCCACCTTTTTCAATACTCATCATCATCTCCCCTTCTCGAGCGCGACGTGCAATTCCAGCCATTAACGCTTGCTGACCTTCCTGTGCATCATTTCTTGCAAATTCTACGAAATTCACTAAACCTAAATCTCTTCTAGCTTGCGTTGAATCGATATGTAATTCGCCCTGTATAGTGTGAATAGACAGTATAGCAGCAGGTTGTTCTATTTGTACGTCTGCTTGTTGTTGTTTTATTTGTTGCTGAGGTTGTTGGATCGTTAATCCTAGCTCTGCTTTCGTTGTTTGTATTTGAATTTGTGGGATTCTCATTTTCATCATCCTTTAAAGAAAGCGTATGAACATTATGTTCATACGCTTTTATAGTTATCTTAAAAAGTCTACTAACGTTGCTTGGATAATTTTTGAACCAATTGATAGTGCCGCATTATGAATGGACTCTTGTGTAACCATATCCGTAATTGCTTCTTCGTAGTCAATGTCTTCGTTTTCAGACATACGTTTAGTTGCAATGATTTCTTGAGACGCTAATCTATTATCCATCATTTCAACACGATTTTGACGCGCTCCAATATCTGCACGTTTTTCTAATACACTATTTTGAATATTGCTTATTTCTGTCAAATAGCCACTAATAACAGGACCTTCACTGCCATCACCTAGGGATTTTTCTATATTAGCAAGCATTTCATCTATTTCTTTAAATAACTCATGTCCATTTGTATTCACTTTTAGTTCGACCCCGTCATACACTTCTATTTTCACATCTTTTGTTAACCCAGGGTATGCAGAAGGTTCTGCAAAGCCATTTTCATCGTGAAGAGGTGTTAGTGTATTTGTACCCGAGAATATATATTTGTCGCCTACTTTTGTGTTTCCTAAATCTTGTATTTGCTGACGCATTTGTGTTATTTCTACTTGAATTTTTTTACGGTCATCGGATGTTTTTGAATCATTCGCAGCATCCGTTACTAATTCTTGTAATCTTATTACTGCTTGTCCAACATGATCTAATGCATCATCAGAGCTATCTAACCAATTATTGACCTCTCCAATATTACGTTGGTATTGCTCTACTTTACTTAGATCAGTGCGATACCCAATCCCTTTTGTGGCTACTACGGGATCCTGTGATGGACGAGTAATTTTCTTCCCCGAGTTAATTTGGTCCTGTAGCACACTCATTTTGCCATAGCTGTTGGATAAGTTACGAAGCATATTAGTTGATAGCATTGATTGTGTTACGCGCATTGAAAAATCCTCCTATTAAAGTCCTACTCGGCCCATGCCGTTTATAATTTTGTCTAATGTTTCATCTACTACTGTAATCATACGAGCATTTGCGTTATATGCTTGTTGGAATGTAATCATGTTCGTCATTTCTTCGTCTAATGACACAGAACTAACCGATGCTCGATTATTTGCTACAGTTAACTGGATAGTTGCCGAGTTCACAGCAAGACGATTCGCTTGCTCTCCTACAACTCCCATTTGTCCAATCATCGATTGATAGAATGTTTGGATTGTTGCCCCGCCTAATCCATCAGCAGGTTTAGCTTTAATGTTAGCAAGTAATAATGCATTTCCCCCGTTCCCTGGTTCAGGTTTGCCTGTTGTCCCATTAATAGGATCAGAAGTGGATGCAGCTAGAAGAGAGGGGTCTTTTTCAAATTTATTATGAACTTTTATATTACTTGCAGTAATTCCAGTACTGATGTTTTCATCTGTTTTATTTATAAAGAAATCTTGTCCTTTATTACCGTTTAGATCACTACCATTTGTATGAACATCATTAAATGCTTTTGCAAATGCATTTGCCAACTCATCTAGTTTTTTCAGCATTTCTGGATAGAAGCCTGTTTGAGCAGTTGTATCTCCATAGCCATAAGAGCTAATAAGGGAATGGATTTGTCCTTTGTTAGCTTCTAAATCATCATACTTAATTTCATCACTTGGCACTTTACCACTACCGGTAACAGTGAAGCTAGTAAAAGGTTGATACCCTTCTGCATCTGTGATAGCAGTATTGGTGCCAGTGTTTGCGGTTAAAGAAGCAAAGTCTTTACCCGTCACAATGTTTACAAGACCTGCATCAGTTTTAATAGAAATGTTCATAGAACCTTCAGCAATTGCTAATGCATTTCCCCCCGATTTTTCGTAGGAAACTTCTACAGGGAAATAACTGGAAAGTTCGTCTAGTAATACATCCCGCGCATCATATAAATCATTTGGCATATAGCCATTTGGTTCTATTGCTTGAATTTCTTCATTAATTGACGCAATTTGTTTAAGTATAGAGTTCATATCTTTAGTAGTTACCAGAATTTCGTTTTTTAAGTTTTCTTGAATTTCGGTTAGTTGCTTACTGATATAGTTAAACGATTCTGCCACCGCTATCCCCTTTTGTACAACTACTTGTCTAGTACTTGCATCATCGGGACTTGTACCTAAAAGTTGAAGCGAACTCCAAAACTGATCTAACGATGTGTTTAAGCCAAAGTCAGATGGCTCTGAAAGAATATCCTCCATTTGAGAAACTGCATTGGATCTAGTTTCCCAGTATCCTAGTTTACTTGTCTCTTGACGATATTGGCGATCAATAAATTGATCACGGATACGTTGAACAGATTGCGCTTGTACACCAGTACCAAGATGCCCTGGGATTTTCGGAGCGTTAAGACCTGTTCCTGGATAACCTAGCGTTGCTTCCATGTTCACCCGTTGGCGTGAATATCCTATCGTATTTGCGTTAGAGATATTGTGTCCAGTTGTGTATAGTGCCGATTGTTGTGTAGTAAGACCACGTCTAGCAGTTTCTAATCCCATAAATGTGGAGCCCATGGGTTCGCCTCCTTATGCTTGTGAGTCGAAGTAGGTTTTGTCTTTTGAGGGACCTTTTACTTCGGTTTTTGAGTAGTTTATTTGATCTGGCTTTGGACGTAACATATCTAGTGTCATGTTGACGAACTGAAGTGATTGAAATGTTAGTTTTTGATTTAGATCATTTTGGTTTTTTAATGTATCTAAAGTTAATAATAGGTTATTGCGTGCTTTAGTTAGCTGAGCTCTTTCTTCGTCTGTGTTGGTATTTTCTAAGACAAGTGCAACAGTTGGGTTGTCAGTAGGAGCAATTCCTTTTGCTCGAAGGTAATCCGTTACCTCTGATTGA
>JGI24024J18818_10001270_pt1 | contig 10263 bp, 6 predicted proteins | sample Cruoilmetagenom2_FD_18818 | JGI IMG/M metagenome (IMG submission 18818) | reverse complement strand
CTACGCATGCTGTATTTTGCGTTTTCATTCAGCATCATCTTTTTTGGTTTTCTGCTGCTGCCCGCGCTGATCGGACTGCTGAAACGGGGTGTTGAGGCTTTCTCATCGCGCTAAGCATTTACATCTCAGCAGTCAGCTGCCAAACATCATCATCATCCTGGCGCCGTGCATCGGAATTCACTGCGCCCGAACCCCTTATTCACATCGAACCCGTTTCTCAGTATTCGCCCTTCCTTTTCAAGCACCTTCTCATAACTGATCGTAGCCTTTAGAGGCTCTTTTTACTTAAGGATTTTAGCGCACGCAGCTGCGTGGAAACATCAATCAGGGGCTGCCATCAGTTATAATTCTCCTTTGAATTCGTGATCATTTAACGCACATCATGACCTCAAAGGAGATACCTTCATGCAGTATCTGGCATATTTTGCGGCAGGATTATTTCTTGCAAACGGAATTCCTCACTTTGTTAACGGCATTTCAGGGAGGAAATTTCAAAGCCCATTTGCCAGTCCGCCCGGGATAGGTAAATCCTCACCCATAATAAATGTTGCCTGGGGAATGGCGAATCTAATCCTGGGTTATGTCCTCGCATATGGGGTCGGACGTTTTGAATCTGGTTTCTCGTGGGATATTGCCATATTTATGGTTGGATTTTTTAGCATGGCACTGATCTTGGCCTGGCACTTTGGAAGGGTCAGATACCCTGGTGAAACTGAAATGGAATGAGCTACTATTTGTAGCTGGATTTATCACAACCTTGAAGGATTTAATATGGATGAGAATTTGAGTAATCAGCTGCGGCCATTGGGAAGAACTGGAATCAAAGTTACACCGGTTGGATTGGGTGTGATGCAGTTTTCAGGGAGCAGCGGTGTATTCAGGATGGTATATCAAGATTTATCACAAGGGGAGATGACTGCCATCGTCAAAACTGCTTTGGATGCAGGCATTAATTGGTTCGATACGGCTGAGATGTATGGGCAGGGAAAATCGGAGCAGGGATTGGCACGAGCATTGGAGCAATTGGGACAGGATGATGATGAGGTGTTTATTGGCACCAAGTGGTTTCCAATCTTCAGGACCGCAAACAATATCCCAAAAACAATCGAGGATCGACTGCGATTCTTGGATGGCTATACAATCGACCTTTATATGGTACATCAGCCCTGGGGGTTCTCCTCGCCAGAAAAAGAGATGCATGCCATGGCGGACCTGGTGGATCAGGGGAAAATCCGTTCAGTCGGGGTCAGTAATTTCAACCTTGACCAGATGACCAGGGCACATGATGCACTTAAGAAACGTGGCCTTCCCCTGGCGGTCAACCAGGTGCAGTACAGCTTGCTGCACCGCGAGATCGAAGCGGATGGGGTGCTCGCTGCAGCCAAGGATCTGGGCATCACCATCGTTGCCTGGTCTCCACTGGCGCGGGGTATCCTATCAGGAAAATTTCACAATCCCGCGGTTTACGACCAGCTGCCAATCGGTCGCAAGATGATGATGGGCGGTAAAATCAAGGAGAGTACGCAAGTAGTGGCAGAGCTGACCGAGATCGCTGAAAAGTACCAGGTGACTCCAGCCCAGGTGGCGTTAAATTGGCTGATCAACTTCCAGGGGGAGACGGTGGTTGCAATCCCGGGCGCTTCTAAAGTCCACCAGGCGGAAGAAAGCGCAGGTGCGATGCAGTTCAGGTTATCGGAAGAAGAGCTGGCGAAGCTGGATGAACTGACAAGAAAGTTTCGGTAAACTGATCAAACAAGCGAGCTCAAACTATCGGGGAATTTGCGATGCTGCGGATGGATTTTCGAGCGATTTATACTCCCAAACCCTGGTATTAAATGTATAATCTGGCAAAAGGAGCAGCGTTCGGCAGTTTCAATCACAAACTTTACCAGGTGGGTTGCCGATCACGCAAAAATCGGTCTAACTAATTTCTAATCTGATCTTAAATGAGATTGTATCTCCCCAGGGTCTGGAAATTCTATCCTGTACGTAGAACGGAAAGATCGATTGGGCGAATGATATGCAAGATCCAACATGAATTCTCGAAATAATAATCGCAGTGCAGTTCTCGCTCGCTCTATCACCAAAAAGAGCAGCATCCAAACCTATTACACTGCCAGGCTGATGGTAGATAAAGATCTGGCGGGTGATTTTTTTCGCGCATATGCTTACTTCCGCTGGATCGACGATGTGATTGATGTGACAGCAGAGTCTGATGAAGAACGGATCAGTTTTATGTCAAATCAAAGCCAGTTGATCGATGATTTGTATGAGCATGAACCTATCTCAGACCTTGTCCCAGAAGAAGAAATCCTACAAGACTTGATCAATAACGATCGGGGGGAGAACAGCGGGCTGCAATCTTTCATCTGCAACATGTTTGCGATTATCGAATTCGATGCCCAGCGCAAGGGCAGGTTGATCAGCGGCGAAGAACTGGACTGGTATGTAAATACCCTGGGTAAGTCAGTCACTGATGGGCTCTTGTATTTCATCGGCAATGGCAGTCCTTATCCCGATTCAGGAAACCGCTACCAGGCCGGGATCGCAGCACATATTTCACACCTTCTGCGAGATACGGATCAAGATAATCGCGATGGATTCTTTAATATCCCCCGTGAATATCTGGAAGAAAAGGGCATCGAGAGAGGTGATGTGAACAATCCGGCCTATAAAGATTGGGTTCGAAAACGGGTTGAAGCAGCTCGAGTGCTGTTTGAGGATGGGAAAAAATACCTGGATGATCTGGATGTCTTGCGCTGCAAGATCGTTGGTTATTGGTACTGCGCACGTTTTGAGGTGGTCCTGGATACCATTGAGAAGGATGGCTACCAGTTGCGGGATGAGTATCACGAAAGGCGACAGATCGGGACCTGGTTGAATATTATCTGGTTGGGGGTATGTCTATCGGTCAAGCATCTGCTATCGTAGAAGGTTACTCAATTTCCCCTCCAATTGAGTGAGCGCGGTAATTCTGTTTACAAGTATCAGCTGTCGAGCAGCAAGATTTCACCAGTCGTACCGTTCAATTGAATGCGCTGACCAGTTTGCAGGACAATCGTTGCCTGGTCAACACCAACCACGGCGGGAATACCGTACTCGCGGGCTACGATCGCACCATGCGTCATCATACCGCCGACCTCCATGATCAGTCCCCCCGCAGTCAGAAAGAGCGGCGTCCAGGCTGGATCGGTGCCCGGGCAGACCATGATCTCTCCGGGTTTCAAATCCGGGTTGAGCGGGTCCATCACAACCCTGACTATCCCTTCAATTACTCCTGGGGAAACAGGACTGCCGATTAATTTTCCTGATTGGTAATCATCTGAGGTCAGGCCTTCATAAAACGCGCGACCATCGCTTAACAGCAAGCGGGGGAGCTGCTTTCGCTTGAGTTCATACTGGTAGCTGGCACGACGCTGGGTAATAAGAGTTCGCCAGTCGCGATCATCATGACGGACGACCTGGTCCAGCTCTGCGAGGTAGAGATAAAATAAATCATCCGGCTGGTCAATCAGGCCGTCCGCAACCAGCATCTTGCCGCTTTCGAGCATTCCCTGGCGGATAATGTCCATCAATTGAATGATGTGGAATTTTGGGCTTTCGCGCAGTCCAGCCAAGGCGCGTTCGCGCACTGCCAGATAGCCGATCAGAGCAGCTTTGAACCGGCCGCCAAACGTAGATCGGGCGATGGCTTGGATCTCCTTGACTGCAGCTTCGGCAACGCGTTCACCATTTTGGAAGATGACATCTGGAGCCAGTGCAGGATCATCAATTTGCAGGTAGTTCAATATTATTTCAATGATATAGGTGGGATCTTCTCTCCAACGCACCCGACCGATGTCGATCTCGCCGAGTCCCCGCATGCCATATTTACCCAGGAATTCTTCTATCGCAGCCTGTGCAATTATTGGAAGCTCCCCGGCTGAATATTCTTCGGTCAGCTGCTTTACAGCTATGGTGCGGAAATGTTCGTGTGTTAGTTTGTCTGAGCGGATGCGTTTGGCGATCCCCCACAGGTCGAGGTCCATCTCAGTGGTTACATTGTTGGGCAATCCGCGTGTAATCTCCAGGGCAAGCTGGTTGGAACCGGTCAGGTGCTGCGTGAGCTTATTAAGCAGGAAGAAGGGGATGATGCCGCCTGCAGCAGCGGTGGCGATGTGCGGTACCGCATATGTGAAGCCAATCCGTATTTCCAGGAATAAATTCAGGGTCTCCTGCAAATCCCTGGGCACACCTGGCCTATGTGCATATTTTTTCTTCACGCGTGAGAGTTCTGCCTGGCTATTCTCGTGGATTTGGACAGCCTTTCCACCTGGAGACCGGACGAAGCCATAAACCTGTTTGAGAAATGGCCCGGCGAAGCGCAAAAAACGATGGAGTGTTGATAGACGCAGCTGCCCCTGATTAATCCCAGAATTTGGGTCGTTCACGAGATCACCCAGTATGTTCACCACTCCAGGATCAGCCACTGACATGAACCTGCGGATTATACGAGATCCGAGGGGGTTTTGAAGCGCATTGGAAATGTTGACCCAAAGTCGTTCTCCTGCGACCAGGATCAGGGGCTGGGTCTCATTGGAAAAATCAAGTTCAAACAAGCTGGCGCCACCAGCAAAAAGCCAGCGAATCGCATCCTGTCCCAGGGGTGTTATCGGCTCAAGGATACCTTGAATAGCTGCAAATGAGAAATATACCTTCAAGTGGCTGTTTGGATCCTGTTCGGGCATGGGGAAGAGGGTCGTGATCGGTCGCGATTGAAGTAAATATATTTGATCGCTNGCGATTCCCCATTCAATATCTTGTGCGAAACCAAATAGGTCATGCACCTGCCTGCCAAGTTCAGCTAATTCAAAGATCTTGTCATCAGAGAGAACTTGTTTATCGTCAGCAGCAATATCCAGTGTGCTGAATCCCCCATCTTCTTTTGCGTACATGGCAACAGATTTCGAACCAATTTTTCGTTCGATGAACTGCTTGTGTTGGGTATCAACCAGGTAGTGATCAGGTTCAACCTGGCCAGAGACAAGCATCTCTCCAAGGCCGAAGGTGGCGTTAATGACCATCTCGGACCGTGAGCCGGTCAGGGGATTTGCAGTGAACAGCACCCCAGAACTGGAACAGGGCACCATCTCCTGTACCACCACCGCCAGGGCAACATCATCTGAAGGGATTTGGTTTCGGAGGCGGTAGCTGATCGCCCGGGCGGTCCACAAGCTGCTCCAACAACCAACTACCGCCTCCAGCAGATCTGCCTCGCCGTTGATATTGAGAAATGTGTCCTGCTGTCCGGCAAAAGAGAGGCCGGGCAGGTCTTCCGCGGTTGCTGAGGAACGCAGGGCGACAGATCTATTCTCAATATTTTCGTATGCAATTTGGATTTGTTCTCTAATTTCTGGAGATAGATTTCCCGCCTCAAAGACAGCGCGGATCTGCCTTGAAATATTTTCTAGCCGTTTGTTGTCTTGGGGATCAATATTGGCGGTTAGTTCGTAAATCGTGCCGGATAATGAGTTTTCTGCTACGAATTCCAGATAAGCTGCGGTGGTGATGACAAACCCTGGTGGAACCGGGAAGCCAGCCTGGATCAATTTGCTCAGGTTAGCACCTTTGCCACCAGTGTTATCTAATTGAGCCAGGGGAGAATCGAGCGGCAGGATCATATTTTTGTGTGGATCGACCAGAGAGTGTTGTGTTGACCAGCCAGATATTACCCAACTTTTTGTAAGCTCAATAGGAATTATAACGCTTCTAACAGGCCCCCGGTGGGATTTTCCGCCGGATTTTGACTCAGCGTCTACTACTTTAAAAGCGTTGCAGAGAATTTTACAAAGAGATATCCATGTTGAATTTAGTAAGGTGGTTATAAGCGATATAATTTGTCTAAATTGTGCAAGTTAAGGTATAATTTTTCTAATGTTATACAACCAAGTGTGAACAATCAAATAGTAATTTTTCACCCTGAATGACATCCCGATCAATAATCAGCATCACAGACTTCCATCTCATAGTAAAGATTAGACTATTCTGGGCGGCACTAGTTCATACGGGGAATCAATCTTCTGGAGGAAATGATGGAAATCCAAATTCCTGAAAACTGCAATCCTTTTACCAAGGAAAAATTTGAAGCGATCACCGGCTATGATCAGTATGAAGGTGCGATCACAGATTTGAACCAGGCATTTCATGAGAGTTATAACAATTTAATTCATCGCACATTCGAAAGATTGGGCAAAGAGCATACACCGGTGATCATCATGTCGCATGAGGAAGTGATGCTGTTCCATGATGGTGGGCAAGAGTCAATTAATGTTATTCCGGAGTTATACCACCAGCTGAAGGGCATCGGGCATGTCTCGTTTGGTGTGTATGTAACCCTGGCAGATAATGGGTATGGTGAGCTGCGAGAAGACATTCGGGAGAATCTCGAGCAGCAGAAATACTTGATCGAACGCGGATTGAGCTACCTGGACGTTGAGCCGCTGCCGATGAAGTTTATGCCCACCCATAGGAAAATGCTCGAAACTGCTCATCAGATCATCGAGGAAGTGCTTTCTGATGGGATGGTGGTTGAAGAGAAGGTGCTGGAATACGGCCAGAAGAGCGCTCCCTGGTACCTGGAAGGCGCGGGGATCGGCGCCCGATTAGAGATTGATGAGCTGCACAAGACGGTCATGAATTGGAAGGCGCAAATGGGGGAAGAGAATTGGGAGAATATTTATGTAGTGGTTTGCGCTGCGCACCAAGGTCGTTATCGTGAAGCGACCCTGCAGTACTTCCAAAGACTGCTGCATGAGGAAGAAGGTTTGGCAGCCGAGATGGAAGACCGGGTGATTTATGCCGAGCATATTGAAGAGCCCAAGGCAGCCATGGACCTGCTGGCACGGCACATGGTCGATCAAAGGGCATCCATTGACCTGTTCGGCAGCAGCACACGGCTGCAGCGCGACTTGATGTCGGATGGTGCTCACGAATACTTGGTGCAGCTGCTGCCGGAGTAGCCTGGATCAACTTGGAATGCTTTCAAACCGAAGCTGCCTGTTTCAGGCGGCTTTTTTTATGATTACCGATCGAATATTTGCCAATTCGTAAGGTTGGCGAAGTCATTTTGCGAATAGAATTAAGCCTGAAGAAAATTGTATGTGAGTTCACCTTGGAGTTGGAGCATGCCGCCAGCCAGTATCGATGACATCAAAAAAACGTTTTTCGTGTTCGGATCCTTATCTGAGAACGCCTCTCCGGATCTCGTCGCTAAAGTAAAGGATTATGGGGCACCACTGGAAATTCGTGAGATAGAAGGCCAGGGCTCCTATTTCTTCACCACGCCGTTTTATGCTGACCTTGCTGAGAACGAAGAGATGGTGTGGATAAAACTCGGTATCGTCCATGATTCTAACCAGCGCTACTCCACCAAAGAAATGTTAGAAAAAGGTTGGTTGAGTCGGGATGGGGTGCGGGTGAATACATTCCAGGGCAGCGTAACCTTGGTTGGATTCATGAAGGAAGAAAACCGCTGCTTTGTTTACCGCAATATTCTCTCACCAATTGGTGTGCGTTATTGGTGGGAGGCAGGTAATCTTCTAGTCGCTAACAATTTGCGATTGATGAGTCATTTCCTGCCAATCGCAGAATCTAATGAGCAAGTAGAGGTCCGGCATTATATCTACCGTCAAGTGTACGGAACCAGTACGTATGTTCAGAGTGTTAGCAATTTGATGGGGGGAGAATTGCTCACCTGTGAGCGGGGGAAAATTAACCTGGAATTGAAAAGGGATTTTCGGTCTTACTGCATACCGGTAGATCAGAAATTTGTAAATCCAGATACTGTGGCCTGGTTTTTCGATCAATTATGCACTGTTATTGGTTATCAGCTAGACGGGTATGAAAGGAATTCTGCCACGCTCCTCTCAGGAGGAGTCGATTCTTCAGCGATGCAGGCTGCGATAAACTCACGCCCGGGGATTGATTTTCCATTCCCCTCTTATAGTTTCTTGGTGGATACGCCGGGATTTAAATTTGAGGAGGAATACGCAAAAGAAGCATCTAGCTTGCTTGGGACCGAGCACACTTTCCTAAGTGTTGAATCTGAAAAATTTCCCGACTGGTTGGTCAGCAGCATCTCGATATTAGGTCAGCCGGTCCATTTTGATGCACCACCATCCTTCTATGCGATCGCGAAAAACATTGCAGATAACCGACCTGAAATTAAATACTTGTTCAATGGAGCCAACGCGGATGTGTTGACCGGTAATTCTCGTTCGATGGAACTGGTGCAGGGTGATAAATATCGAACCTGGCCGATATGGATTCTGAACTTGATGGCTGTGTTGCTCAAGCCATTTTCGCAATCAAAATCATTCGGAGCCCGCAGTGCAGCTGAAACCCTTTCCAGCATAAGGGATGTTAATTCTCTAGATAATGTATTTAATGATTCCTCCACCTGTGATTGGGATCTGGTTTCAGCATATTTTTCGTCGCAAGAAATCCAGAATGCATTTAGAGAACATCGTGATCTGCTCTCACACTACAGTTCCTCAAAATTCATAGTTGAGCAAAGGCAGTTATTGAGTTTGCTGCTCGATGGTATGAGTACGCCAAGCTTGGAAAGCCAGCTGGGACTATTCTGCGGTAGGGAGATGTTGTTTCCCTTCAGCGATGATGCCATACTGGAAGCAGTATTCTCTTTTGAGCCAATCGACCGCTATTCACACGACCACCGGGTAAAACCGATCATGCGCATGGCACTCGAGGCACAAATAACCAGCAGTGTAACCCGCAAACCTAAGGGAAGTAGCAGTGTCTTCCAACAGGCGATGGTCCCCTGGATGAGAGATGGAGTATTGAAGGAATTGGTGCAGGAAATTGACCGTCCTGGTTATATTTCGCAAAACGAATTTCTGAAAGCGCTGGACGATCCAGATTGGTTCACCTGGAATATGCTGACCCTGGACCTGTTTAAGAAATATGGATTGAAATAGTAATAGCGTGGTAAATTGATGGCATCAAAAGAAGAAATTGGAAGCGCATTTTTTGCCTGCGGTTGGATAGAGGCCTCCGGCGATCCAGAATTGGAAAATCATCTGGCGGTGTTAGGTGATAACCTGGGAAAGATCCCCATTGGGGACAGGGGTTATTTCTTCTGGCGCTGCCCAATTTATGCAGATCAAGCCGAAGATCAGCATTGGGTGCTGATCAAACTGGGGCATATCCATGATGGGACGCGCTTGCTGACGGCGCAGGAATTATTAGAGCGGGGTCTGGTGGGGCCTGATGGGATTAATGTCGAGCAGATCAGCGGCAGTGCCAGCCTGGTTTTGTTCAATAAGAATGAACCGAGCTTCGAAGTCTACCGGAACCTGTTATCCACATTTGAGATCAAGTACTGGTCTGGGGGAGGCAGCCTGATCGTCTCAGATAACCTGCGGTTGATGAGCATGCTGGTACCCAACCCAATGCTGAACGAGGCAGCTGTCCCGCAGCACTTCATCTACCGCACCGTGTATGGCCGGCAAACCTACCTGCAGGATGTCGAACGTCTGCTGGCAGGTGAACAGCTGGATTGGGAAGACGGAAAGTTAAAGGTTGACCTGGTTCGTGACCTGCGATTTTATTTAAGCGCTGGTGAGCAGAAGGCAGTCAACCCGCATACAGTCGCCTGGTTCATGGATGTTTTGGAGCAGGCGGTTGGAATTTACCTTGCTGGCAGCGAGAATAAATCAGCCACAATGCTTTCCGGCGGAGTAGATTCTTCACTGATCCAGATCGCCATCAACAGTCAAGCACGGGCAGCAAAACCTTTCCCATCCTTCAGCTTCTCGTTAAACAGCCCCTCATTTGCCTATGAGGAGGAGTATGCCACCCAGACCGCAGGAGATTTGGGGACGAAACATCAATTCTTCAAAGTCAACGCGCAGGGCTACCGGGAGTACCTGGTGAGGAGCATACAACTGCTGGGTCAACCGCTGCCAGATGATGTGCGTCCCTGCTTCCTGGCCCTGATCGCCCATATTGCCAGGCAGCGCGCAGATCTGCAGACCTTTTTCCACGGGCAGATTGCAGATGGCTTGCACGGGGTCGCGAGCAGCCTGGAAGTGGTGCAGGGAGATAAATACCGCAGCTGGCCGCCAGGGCTGCTGGGCTTGTTGGGCAGGCTGCTGAAACCCATCTCGCAATCGAAATCTTATGGAGCAGCTAAAGCCGCTGAAATCCTGGGGAACCAGAAAGATCTCAAATCGCCGCACCAGTTTCTCAATGCAGTTGGCCTGT
>JGI24024J18818_10001269_pt1 | contig 10267 bp, 15 predicted proteins | sample Cruoilmetagenom2_FD_18818 | JGI IMG/M metagenome (IMG submission 18818) | reverse complement strand
ATTTTCTAATGCGTTCCGTGATTGTTCTAGCCTAACAAGCTTAGATGTATCTAATTGGAATACAGCAGATGTGACAACGTTTGATGTTGCTTTCCGTGATTGTTCTGGTCTAACTGTGTTAGATACTTCTAATTGGGACACATCACAAGTAACAACGTTTTCTGCTGCTTTCTTTGGTTGTTCTGGTTTGACAGGCTTAAATACTTCTAATTGGGATATATCAAATGTGACAACGTTTTATGTTGCTTTCTTTAGTTGTTCAGGTTTAACTGTGTTAGATACTTCTAATTGGGACACATCACAAGTAACAACGTTTTATGCTACTTTTAATGATTGTTCAGGTCTAACTGTGTTAGATACTTCTAATTGGGATGCATCACAAGTAACAACGTTTTATGCTACTTTTCGTAATTGTTCTAGCCTAACAAGCTTAGATACTTCTAATTGGGACACATCACAAGTAACAACGTTTTCTAGTGCTTTTTATGGTTGTTCAGGTCTAACTGTGTTAGATACTTCTAATTGGGATACATCACAAGTAACAACGTTTTCTGATGCTTTTCGTATTTGTTCTAGCCTAACAAGCTTAGATACTTCTAATTGGGACACAGCAAAGGTAACAACGTTTTCTGCTGTTTTTTATGATTGTTCTAGCCTAACAAGCTTAGATACTTCTAATTGGGACACATCACAAGTAACAACGTTTTCTAGTGCTTTCCTTGATTGTTCTAGTCTAACAAGCATAGATACTTCTAATTGGGACATCACAGCACTAACAGACGCAACAAACATGTTCTACGATGTCACCTTAACCACCACAAATTATAGTACACTACTCATAAACTTTGAAGCACAAGCAGTACAAAACAATGTCCCATTCCACGGTGGCAATTCAAAGTATAGTGCAGGAGCAGCAACAACAGCAAGAGCAGCACTAATAGCAGACCACTCTTGGGTTATTACAGATGGGGGTGCAGTATAATGATAACCAAAGAACCCATAACTATTAAAATCTCATTAGTCGAAGCCAAACAAAAAGAAGCCTTCAAACACGGAACCTATAACACCCAAAAACAAGAATTGTCTTTTGATATAAACCATGCATCAGGTAAAAACTTTAGACTGGTATATGATGCTGAAAAAGCATATTGTATAGTTGAAGGCGAAGCACAAACTATTACATCAACACTCTATGATATAAAAGAATATGCAACGGAACAAGAAGCACTGGACGAGATAAAGAAATTGGGATTAGAATACATACCGCCGGAAGAGCCAGATGATCCAAAAGATCTAATACACAATTTAGAACAACAGGAATTATTATAATGACAAGAATAATACACACACAGGGGACTATGTAAATGACAGTAGGCGACAATGACAAAGGAATGACACGAGCAGCATGGTGGCTCAAAAAACTCTATCCATATATTATAACTCTTGACACAAACTCGGCGGGAGCAGAGACCACGGGCTCATATAATCTCCCAAATGATACTGCAGAAAACACTGTAATCGAAGTGACAACCACGAAGCGTAGAAGACTCGAATCAGTGTGGTTAGATCTTACAAACTTGGCACAAGACATAACTATTAAAGTGTATCACAAGATTGATGGAGCGACTTATCGTCAATACAATGAGTATGCGTGGGCTACAACCGATGAAGATGGTTTCCAATTATCCAGTTTGGCAATAAATAATGATTGGAAATTGACGATAACATCACCGGTTGCTCAAGGTGCAATAAAAGCGATTCCATATAACATAATATACACGCCGATGGAAGCATAAAAAAGGTTTTGGATGTGTTAACTAATTAAAATAAATAATATACTTGTATTAATATTACTTGTCACGTTGTACACAGGTTTGGCGGGTGCTGATGAGCCAACATTTTATGCAGTTGGAGACAATAACACCAATTCAGAGGCCATATCAAAAGATGAAAACGTTTTTTATTCCACTGGTCTCACAATACCAACACACCTTCTTGAATCAGAATACTCAGTATCAAATACAAAAGAAACATATCCCTCTAAATGGGATTGGCGCGACCACGATGGTGTAACCCCTGTTAAAAACCAGGGAAAATGTGGGTCTTGTTATGCTTTTAGCGCCGTAGGTGCACTCGAGCACTTTGCAAAGACAAAAAATGGGGTTACTCTTGATTTGTCAGAAGAACAGGCTAAAAATTGTGTGTGGAACAGTGGTGGGTGTATAGGTGGAACAGTTATTGGCGTGATAAGCATATTCACACAGAATGGTGTGATGTCTGAAGCCGATTTTCCATATTATCCAATAAACGGGTTGTGTCAAAACATTGAGCCTATAATCCGTATCACAGAATGGAAGATGATCTCAACAGAAAAAATACCGAGTAAAAACACTATTAAAAAATATATAATGGAAAATGGGGGTGTGTCCACGAGTGTTATTGTTGAGGGATGGGGTGATTATGGGTATAATGGGTCATACGTGTTATCATCACCTAATGATGGTTCTAAAAACCATGCGGTTGTTATAGTAGGATGGAATGATAGTATTAGTGATAATAATGTTTCAGGGCATTGGATTTTTAAAAACTCGTGGAGTGAACAATGGGGTGACAAAGGATATGGCTACATAGACTACCAAAATGGTAGTATTGGACAACACGCGTCAGTCATCTCAGAGTATGAAAACTATGATCCAACAAAACACACTATTAATTATGATGAAGCTGGTTGGACTGGGTCTATAGGCGCAACTGGTTTTGATCGGATACGAGCACTCTGTAAATATAATGTTTCTGGGAATGTTACGGGAATCGAGTTTTGGACAACAGGGGCTACGTCAGATATTGATTTGTATTTATATGATGGTTTCAGCAACCTTGTTCTTGGAAACGAATTAGGTTCTGTTAAAAATCTATGTTATGATGAGCCTGGGTATCACTCAATACAATTACCCGTGGACGTTTATAGTCCTACGGGAATAGTTGTAGTGGTTGCAGAAATCGAGAACATAGACTGTGTTCATTTTGATGACAAAGTAGCTCCGATTGCTGTGGATTTTAATAGTGATAGAGAAAGTGAGAAAACGTATGTTAGTGTTGGAGATCCAACTAGTAAGTGGTATGATAAGTGGTATGATATGAGCAAACTTAAGTTAGAGACAGGTGATGTTGTGGGTGCGGATGTTGCACTTCGCTTGAGGGCAACGGGGAGTGATACTCAAAAATGTAAGTATATTATATTGTTGACTAAGGATTCACACCCATTTGTAGTGGTGGGTGATATTGTTGAGTTTATAGCTTCGTGTGTCGATGAGTATGGGTGTAAAACTGATTATACTGATTTTGTGTATAAGAGTTCAAATGAGACTGTTGGAAAAATGAATGGCTCGAAGTTGGAAACATTTGCAAGTGGTACTACTACGGTCACTGTGTTTGGTGGAAATAATGTTGAGAGTAATGGTGTTGAGATCACAGTGTATTCTGAGAAAACATATTTGACTGAAAAAGAATTTGATGACCGGGTGCAGGGTGTGAATGTGGATCTTGATGAGTTCTGTGCAAACAACTCGGCTCGTATAATGAATATTGCAACTATACTAAATAATTTAGAGTATAGTGGGGGTGGTGGTAGTGGTAGTGGTGGAACATATTTACCACGTGACATGGTTTCACGAGAAAAATTTAATACTGAGATGGATAATTTGCAAGAAAAAATAAAAGAAATGAATAATAAAAGTATGACTTTGTATGAATTAATATTAAACATAATCAGTAGGGTATTTGGGTGAGGTGAGAAAACGAGTGACAATATTAAACTTGATTGGGCAACAAATAATATGCGATAAAATCGAAACACAGTTTTTAGAACTTGAAGACGCCATGGATCTTCGTAAAAACATTTGGAATAAACTATCAGAGGATGAAAAACTGGCTTGGGTTCAGGATGATAAAGATCCGATTATGAGTGTTGCTTGGTTGATCTACAAATATTTGGGGGATAATTTCTTTGGAGGCGAGGGGTATGAGTGATGATAAAATCGATGATACTTATAGTTTTAAGAATTTTAGATTATCTCTACCAACTGGTGTTGAAAATAAAGACGAATTTATAGGTTGTAATTTAACACAGGTTGTTCCGCATACGAAAATCTGTGAGGGTAAAACTGGTTTGGTATTTACAAGGTGTAATCTTACTAATTGTGATGTTCCACCTGATGCTGTTGTAAATGATTGTGGTGGATATGGGCGACATAAAAGTAGGTGCTCGCACTTACATCCGGAGTTAATTGCTTTTGGCTTGTCTGAGTGTGTAGAGAATTGTGAGCATGTTGTGGATACAGATGAAATTTGGATCGATGGTGTACTTATTAAAAAAAATTATTATTATCAAGATAAAAGGGTGATTGAAAAATGACTGACTACTATGTAGATCTTGACAATCCAGGGGCGTGGAATGGAAACACGGGTTTAAATCATACGGGACAGGAGTGGTTGGGACTATCCGGTCTTCAAAAAGCAGCAGACACCGTTACAGCTGGGAACACTATTTTTATAAAAGGAACGGTTATTTGTACAGATCTTAAAAATATTACTTATGATAATCTCTCTGGAACTTTCACAATCGGTGAAGAAGTACAAGTTGATGCAAGTAATAAAGGAATTGTGTCTGAAGATACGGGGACGATTCTCACCGTTGAAGTTACTGCGGGATCATTTTCTGATAATGATCAGATGACAGGTCAAACTTCGGGTGCAACAGCAGACGTAAATGTTACTATTGCTGTAAAAGTAAATGGTTGTGATATAGATACAAATGATGGCACGGTGACGGGTGGCGTAATAAAATATATAGGTGTAAATGATTCATGGGTTAATGACGGTACAAGGTGTAAATTAGACGGTAATGCTGGGTCTATTGCTGGGTGTCATTATGTTATAAAATATTCTTCTAATTTTATATTTTTTGAAAATATAGAAATAGATGATAGCGACAGTTATGGGTTTGATAATGCATCGGGCTATTATTCTTTTGTTATAAATTGTTGGGTTCATGATTGTGATGGCTATGGTTTTGAGGCGGCGTATTACGGTGTTTATGTTAGGTGTCTGGCGACAAATAACCAATACGGTTTCGCAGGTAGTTCTACTGCAAAATTTATAGCCTGTGTAGCTCATGGAAATCAGTATGGGTTTTATAGCAGTAATATTACAGTAGGATGTATTGCAGCAGATAATACTGTAAGGGGTTTTGGAAATCAACATAATGCTTTCTTTAATGTTGCAGATACAAACGCTGATGCTTTTTATAATTCTGGTTATTATAATACTGTTGTTATGTTTAATAGGATTACAAATAATACTGATGATGGAGTCATCGTGACAGCTGGAGAAACCACATACGAAGATTGGAATCTATTTTATAATAATACTGGTGATAATTATGATGATACTTCGGGAACAGGTTTAATTGAAAAAGGCGGAAATTCTAAGATCAATAGTACGGGTGATGGATATACCGATCAGACAAATCACGATTTTAATCTCACTGATTCATCGGATTATCGAAGAGAAGCAATCTCACTACCGAAGTGGGATGGGACAAGTCCATAATGGCTGACAATAAATTATATATTTCAAGTGGATTAATCGCTAATGATACTGGTGAATCAGAATCTTCTAACCAATTTTTTATATCGTCTGGTCTTATTCCAACCGATAAAGCTGGATCGGGTGGCGCTACAATACCATTATTCATCCACTTATATAATCAAATGAGGTAATATTATAATGTTAGAATTAAAACAATCAACAGAAATAAAAGTACGGATTGGTTCTGCAGTAGATGCCACAGACGGAGTCACACCCGAAACCGGACTAACTCTCGGATCGGCAGATCAGGCGGAACTTCTGAAACATAATGGGGCGGCAACTGTTGACATTTCCGGGCGAACTTTCGCAGCAATCACGGGGGCAGATGGGTGGTACGATCTTACACTCACAACAACAGATACAAATACTCTGGGTCAGCTGACAGTTGTGGTTCAAGATTCTTCACTTATGGCTCCAATTTTCTGCGAGTTTATGGTTACAACTGCTAATTATTGGGATTCTAAATATTCAACTGATGTATTACAGGTCGATCTTGTACAGATGGGTGGAGTAGTCCAATCTGCTACAGATCTAAAAGACTTTGCAGATGATGGTTATAATCCTTCGACAAATAAAATAACTGGTGTATTATTGACAGACACCTGTACAACAAATACAGATCTTGTATCCGCAGCAGCTGTGGTGAATGAATGGGAGACACAATCACAGGCAGACCCCACAGGATTCCATGTAAATGTTTTGGAAGTTGGAGGAACATCTCAGACCGCAAACGATAACGGTGCGGATATAAACTCTATTCTTACGGATACGGGCACAACATTACCGGGAACTTTGACAACAATTGAAGGGAAAATTGACATTGTAGATGGAAATGTAGATGGTATTCTCGTTGATACTGCCGAAATTGGTGCAGCTGGTGCTGGTTTAACAGATCTTGGCGGAATGTCAACAGGAATGAAAGCAGAAATAAATACAGAAGCAGATTCCGCAATATCAGACTATGATCCACCAACAAAAGCGGAAATGGATGCAAGAACGATACCAAGTGCAGATTATATTGTTACATCTGATACAATAGCGGGGGTTACAACCGTTACAAATTTGACAAATGCACCCACAAGCGGTGACCTAACTGCAACAATGAAAACGAGTGTTAATACAGAGGTTGTGGATGTTCTAACAGTAGATACTATTGCTGACAGTTACGCAACAGATGGCAACCAACCAACTATTGCACAGGCACTTCTTGCAATCCAACAGATGATGCAAGAAAAATCGATCACCGGAACGACACTAACTGTCAAAAAACCAGACGGATCAACTTCAGCGATGACATTTACGCTTGATAGTGCTACTACTCCAACGAGTATAACGAGGTCGACATAGATGTCACAATATACAATTATCTCCGATGGTTTCGGGTCTTTTGGAAGTGCGAATTTCGTAATAACAGATGGATATTCCAGTGATACTCCAGCCGTTGGAAAACAAGGAATATTCGGATTATCAGACAGAATTGATTCAACAATTTTTGGTGGGATGGTGGTACGATAATGTATTTAGGTAGCTGGAAAATAAATGATTATCTTACAATTCCTTGTAACACCCACACCCCATCAACTGGAGCGGCAACGGATGCAGACGCCGTGCCAACTTACAGGATTTATGAAGATGATACAGGAACTGCAATTGACAACGGAAATACTGCAAAATTAGATGATGCAAACACTACGGGATTTTATGCGATAAGGCTTCAATTATTATCTGCAACTGGATATGAAAAGGGGAAAACATATACGATATATATTTCCGCAACAGTTGGCGGGATTATTGGCACGATGTCGCATTCATTTCAGATCGAAGCTGAAGTTGATGCTAATATTGTGAGTGACAAGACTGGGTTTAGCATGGCAGCCGATCAAAGCGCTGTTACTGTGGGGACGGTGTCAACACTAACAGGTCACACTGTACAAACAGGAGATTCTTATCCAATAGTGAGCCATACTGATTATGGTAATGCTAAGTTGGTGAGGTCAACCACTCCAGCCAACGCTTTAGACATATCGGCTACTGGTGAAGCAGGTCTTGACTTTGATAATATTAAGGATGCTACTGGAGCGCACACGCTAACAAACATCACCATACCCGTGACCACTACTATTACGAATGAGGTCACAGCGGATGCAGTGAAGATAAGTGGTGACTCAACAGCAGCAGACAACCTCGAGTTAGACTACGATGGAACAGGGTTTGCCAAGTCAAATTCTACGATTGGAACATGTACATCTAACACAGATATGCGAGGTACCGATAGTGCTAATACTGTTGTTCCCGATGTTGCTGGAACCGCAGCTACTTTGCACGGTGTGACAGATGGCAAGATTGACACTGTAGACACAAATGTAGCTTCGATTCTTGTGGATACAGGTACAACACTTCCGGCGACTCTTACAACAGTAGAGGGGAAAATCGATACCGTGGATACAAATGTAGATGCGATTCTTGTGGATACGGGAACCACCATTCCAGGCACTATCAGTACACTACAAACAGATAGTACTGCTATAAAAGCCAAGACAGATAATTTACCATCTGGCATAGCCAAAAACATTGCACTAACAGATTTTAACGTGTTCATGGTACTATCAAGCGATCACGTTACCGCTGCAACTAGTAAAACTATTACGTGTACGATTTCAAAAGACGGTGGAGCATTTGCATCTGCCACAAACCCAGTCACAGAACTCGCAAGTGGTTTGTATAAGATTGATTTGACCCAACCAGAGATGAACGCTGGTGTAATCATATTACGATTCACAAACGTGGATTGTGATGACCGAGTAATCACGGTGTATACTTCGTGAGGTAACAAAAATATGATTGTGGTATATGGGTGGTTTGACCAATACCAAATAGTTGGACTCAACACATATCCTAATTGGTTTGGGGTGAGTGTATCTGCTATTACTCCATCATGCCGAATCACCACAATACCGCTTGAGTCACGTAGTTCAACAATAGCGAGTGAACCACGTAACTCGAGAATAGTAACCGAGAATAGGAACACAAGTATAACATGTTAATGAGGGCATAAAATATGGATGATTTCGTTAAAGACCCTGACGCAGTACTGGATTATACTGTTGATTGGTCATCATGGTTAGAATCGGGCGAGACAATCAGTAGTCACACTATAACAGTACCCACGGGTATAACCAAGGATTCGGATAGTGAGTTGAGTGGAGTAGTTACAATATGGTTATCTGGTGGCGTGGATGGAACTAATTATATTGTAGCGTGTGAGATCACCACGAGTCTATCAAGGGTCGATGAGCGATCTATTCTAATCCGGTGTCGTGAACGATAAAATCTTAATGGGTGTGTGGTATCTTGTCAATCTATGATATTATACCACTGGAATCCCATGGTATGTCGATTTTTACGGCTATGGTGTTTGTTTTCTCTGGAATAGTTGCTACAGCCCTAATTAAATTGTTTAGGGACAAGTTTAGTGCACAAGACGAGCGCATAGATCAACATGGTAGGTGTGTTGATGAGATCCGAGACAAAATGGCTGATGGTAGGGTTCAATTCGCTGAGATTAAGGGTACTATAAAAGAGACCCGGGTTGTGGTGGAACGTATTGATAAATCTGTGGTTAAGATTATTGATTCGCTTATTAAAAAAGATTAGAATAATAGAGTTGTGGATAGGAGTGTTGTTGTTAAAAGGGAATAGTTTTAGAGGAGTGTGTTGTCCTGCATCTGTGGGAAAAAATGTATAGTTTGTCCCTTTTAACAACAATACTTAACAGGGTATTATACTATTTATAGTTGTCTCATGTTTTTGTTATAATTCTATGATTACTATTTTTTTATTTTGTGGATTGTATTCTATTAGATAGTTTTGTTTGGATAAGAATGGTATTAGGTTTGCGAGTTCTTTTTTTATATAGATTTGTTTTAATCCACTTTGGGTAGTGGTTGTCTTCAACATGTTTTTCATTGTTTTATCCATCTATCACCATCGTGGTCTATTAGTGTGTTGTTTGTTAGGCTGAGTGGGTAGTCTACTACGTGGGAGGGTATCCTCAATAGTATTGTATGATTGTGATAATAGTATGTTCCGCTAAAATACATATCGTTCTGCATCACATCATAGGTATTGTCAGGGTGTAACCGGATATAATTATCTCCATGATAATATGTTCCCACCCTACTGGTATGAGTGTCTGTTGTGATGCAACCCTCTAACATTGCAATTCCCACAAGAGCGATTATGAGTATAATTTTAGTTTTTAAGGTCTTCATTTTTCGTCCTCGTTAATTATTTTTTTGATTCCAATTTCGCCCACGGTCAATTGTTTTGTATACGTATCATATTCAAAGGCATAGTCTGTGTTTGTTTCAATGTGTATTTTTCTTGCTTCTCGTTGAGGTATGTATATTGTTTTTGCTCCGTTTGTGCCATTGTGCCACCTGCATGTGCCTCTAATTGTTATTTCGTTTGCCATGTTTTTATACAAAGCTATTATTCTATATATAAGTATGCGTGAGTAGGTATGATAAAGCTTATATAGGATTATTCATATATGAGTATGTATGATAAAGCGGCATTGGAAAATGATATTTTACATGATGGTAGCCATACTAATCGG
>JGI24024J18818_10001268_pt1 | contig 10271 bp, 2 predicted proteins | sample Cruoilmetagenom2_FD_18818 | JGI IMG/M metagenome (IMG submission 18818) | reverse complement strand
AATTTGTATAGGGCGATTAGGACGGCCTGGAGATAAAACCTCTCCTCCTTCTGATAATCTTTTAATCCAATATGGTAATCGATCCGTATATTCAAAGGGGCCAACAATTTGACCAGAACGAACAACTAAAATTTTCCCAGGCAATTCTTTTTCTGCAGCTTTTTCACTCAAAGCTTTTAATGGACCATAATATTCTCCATATATTGGTCCAGCTGTCCCATGAGTAATTTTTTTCTTTCTTCATTATCCATTGTATGTACCTCTGCCTGTTCATAACGACCTGGTTCACTTAGATCTTTGTAAACAGAGACACTTGAAATGTAAGTATAATGATTGACATGATTAAGTAATTGGCATGATTTGGGGTGAATATGAAGAATTTAAAATGAAGGGTGAAAGTAGATGAATAAATCTTATTGAAAATTCATTAACGTCCTGTTTCTCATTTTGAACCTCAGACCAAACTGGCGCTTAGTTAAAGAATCGGCTACCGATACATGGTAGCCGATTCTTTTGGTTAAGTTTGAATTAATTCCTTATCAGATGCTATGTTCACTCGTTCTGTATGTAGTATACAAACACTTTAACGTAAGTGACTATATCAGAGACTCCCCGTTTAATGATTTTCCCGCCGGGGAACTTTTATTCTATTGTGCGGGAAACTCTATATATCGTACCGCAAGTCCACTGGCTTTTTGATATTGAGAGGTTTTTCGATAATATTGAAAAAGCTCCTTTTCATAGAGGGTGATTAAAGTGCTATTCCCTGTTTCTCGTAAATGGGGGAGGAATGTGTTCTCTAAAAACGGGTAATAGTCCTTTTTATCTTCATCGTGCAATAGAATATCCAGCATATGGAACACATATTCATAGGTTTTATTTTGAGTTTTATTAGCAATCTCCTGACCATCAGCTATACATTTTTTTAATTCCTCCTTGTTATTTAGGTTCTCTATGTAGAGACAACTGTGTACGTATCCTCTTAACGCACTTATTTCTATATTAGGATTTTGAATTGATTTACACATTTCAAGTACTTTTTTATATACGTCAACTGCTTCTTTGTAATATTCCTTTGAAAAGTATTCAACTCCTAAATTGTGCCATACGTTGATTTCCTTTGCCTCTTCTTGATAAGTTCGGCAGCTTTTGATTAACGACTGATATTGCTGAATGGTTTCTTCGAAATGAATAAGGTCATTAGATCCCATTTGTGCTAGCATTAGCAATTCTGAATCCAGAATTCTTTTGAAATTATTCGTTTTACGAAAATAAGATAAGGCAAGATTGCCGTAATAGTAAGACTTTACTTTAGCGTTTGTGTTATGAGAAGCAGACGCAAGATGAAAATAAAATTCATGGTTATTGTACTCCAGCGGGTTAATATTCTTCAGATGGTGGATAGCTTCTTTACTTTTATTCAAAGTAAGGTAATACATTCCCAATGTATGTTCCAACAAATTTTTTTCATAACGATCCAACTCATTCCAATGAGCTTGACAACTCTTTAAAATGTTCCATCCTTTTTCCCCATCCCCTTTTAATAAGAAATAGCGTGCTTGTAGGATACGATAAAAATGATGTGCTTCTGATATATAAACAAAAGTGTTGATTTCGATTTCTTGTTTGAGAAGATCTATATCTGCCATTTGTTGTTTGACCATTACTTCTAGCCACTCATGCAGCTTCTTTTCCAATAATTCATATTGTCCTAGTTCTTTTTGTAAGTCGATGTTAAGTCGCTCACAAAGAAGATTAATAATTTCCGTTGAACATTGCGTATGTCCACGTTCAATTTTACTTACATGAGTGACAGAACAAATCCCTTTTCCCAGTTGTGCTTGAGTCAAACCAGCTCGTTCACGATACAGTTTAATAATTAATCCTTCATCCACGTTCCATCAACTCCTTTATTCTGTTTTACATGTAACATGTTTAGAAGAAATAGATATATCTGATGTGTGTTTTTCACATAAGGGTTAGAAAGCTAGGAAGAACAATACTTTAATCCGACTTACCCATTTGGAAATCTAGTATTTGGGATAATTAATAAGAAGAAACTGTTCTATCAAAAAAAATATTTGTAAGAAGATGTAATTTTTAGAGGCGATTTTATCTAGCAAAAATATTTTTTTTACATAATTTAGTCAAAAGGTTATAAAAAAATTCCTATTTATTTACAACTGATTCCCCCGATTTACTTCCTATTAGGCGAATAATACAATTATATATGAAAGATTCTTAATTTTAATACTATTAAAAAATTGAGAAGTAAATATTTTTTGTTTCATTGAAAAAAGGGGGAAGGGTGAAAAAATGAGAAGAAAATTTCCATACAAGGTATTTGCAACGACGACTTTGACTGCGATGTTGTTAACGACAACAGTGTTTGCGGAAGGGCCACAGAATAATTCGGTTTCCTCTCCAAATGTAGAAGAGATTACGAAGCAAGGATTTAAAATTTTCCAAGATGAACAAAACCAAGCTGCTGAAGAAGCAGCGGATAGGCTTGGATATAAGAATTTGAAAAAAGACGGCTTAGCCAAACCGTATAAGCCGGATGAAAAGGTGCGTTTGATTGTGGAGGTAGAGCAGCCAATAATATTGGAAAAATCTATCCAAAACAAAAAGACGCAGTATAAACAAAAACAAGATCAAGTAATTGCACAAATTTCTAAGGAAAAATCAGCTTCTAAAGTAAAGCATCGATTCTATGAAAGCTTTAACGGCTTTAGTATGGAAACTGAGTTTAGTAATGTAAAAGAAATTCAGGCAACTCCAGGTGTTATAAACGTGCATATTGCAAGGACGTTCCAACCATCTATGGGGGCAAGCAAAGAATTGGTACAAGCACAAAAGGTATGGGAACAATACGGATATGAAGGAGAAGGATTGCTTGTTGCGATTGTCGACTCCGGACTAGACTATACTCATAAAGATATGACGTTGACAAAAAAAGGACAAGAAAAAGAGAAGTGGACGCAAGAGAACATTCAAGGGAAATTCGCAGAAACAGAAGTAAACGAAGAATGGTACAGCGATAAAGTTCCGACAGGTTATGACTGGGCTGATAATGATACAGACGTCATTCCACGCGGTCAATATGGAAGTTCACATGGTATGCATGTTGCAGGAACTGTAGGAGCTAATGGTGATGAAGCAAACGAAGGAGTACGGGGGGTTGCACCAGGTGTGCAGTTGTTGGCAGAAAAAGTTTTCTCCGATAATGGCGGTGGAGCTTATGAAGATGATATCATCGCAGGTATCGAGCACGCGGTAACATTGAGCGCCGATGTTATCAACATGAGCTTAGGTTCTGACGCGGGATTCGTTGGTGAAGAGAACGACCCAATTCAAAAAGCGATTCGTCAAGCAACGGAACAAGGCACGCTAGTTGTTGTAGCAGGTGGTAACGTTGCTTATAGCACGAAAAACAATCTCTTGCCTTCTTCCGAAAAACCATATGCTGAAAATCCAGATATTGGAACAGTTGGAGAACCATCAGTAAGCCCCTATGCGTTATCTGTTGCTTCCTATGAAAATACAAAAATGCATAAGACCACGCTGGCAGAAGAAAACGGTTTACAGCTTCCGTACCAAGACCAAGCGCAATTTAATTTTAAACTCTCCAGAGTACTAACACCTGGTGAAAGCTATGAAATGGAGTATGTAGGGGAAGGAAGAACGGCAGACTTCGCTGGAAAAGACGTCGCAGGCAAAATAGTAGTTGCGAAACCGCATGTACCCTATGCATTTTATTCTTATATTCAATTTGAAGCAAAGAAGAATGGTGCCAAAGCAGTTATTCTAGTACCGCCAACCACGATGGCAGATTTCCCATATCTGAATTTCAGCTATCTAGCTACTCCAGCTGCTACAACAAGTAAGGTGGCAGGAGATGCATTAATTGCAAAACTTACAAGTGGTCAAATTGTGAAGATGAATATGACAAAGGGTATTTGGCTTGAAAATCCTGACAAAAATACCATTTCTGATTTTTCATCTTTCGGAACACCGCATACGCTAGACTTTAAACCAGAGCTTTCAGCACCGGGCGGCAACATTTATTCCACTGTTGCGGGTAATGAATATGAGGTTATGAGTGGTACATCTATGGCAACTCCTCATGTTGCAGGCGGTTCGGCTTTGTTAATGCAAGCATTATATGAAAAAGGATTATCTCATACAAAGAATACAGCACTAACGGCAAAAATCGCATTGATGAATACAGCGCAGGTAGTACAAGATCCGCGCACCAATAATGAAGTACCGTATTCACCACGTGTACAAGGATCCGGCTTAATGAAAATTCAAAATGCGATTAAGACACCTGTTATTGTGACAAGCAAGGATACTCCGTTAGAGCAAGCCGGAGCAGTTGCGTTAAAAGAGATTAATAGAAAAAGTACAAACTTCAAGTTAAATGTGGAAGCCTTGAAAAATGTAGATGTAAAAGATTTAGAATACACGGTCTTTGTAGATGTTTTGACGGATGGAAAAGAAACAAAAGAATTTGACTTAGACGAAGACGGGAAATTGGATTCTAAAGAATATTTAACTTTAACAAGCAAACGTGTAAAAGGTGCTATTTCTTATGTAAATGNTAAGAAAGTGACTCATACACAAGGGACGAAATTGAAAATTAAACCGGGTCAAGAAAAGAACCTAGACGTAAAACTTGAATTACCTAAAAGCTTGGAGGAAGGGACGTTTGTTGAAGGTTTTGTCCGCCTAGTGCCAACAGGCAAAAACAGCAAAGCAGCAGTTCCATTAACCGTTCCGTATATGGGCTACTATGGAGATTGGGATCAGCCGCAGAACATCGATCCTGTTGCATGGGATAAAGATGCGTTCTTAGGATATACCGTGCTTTGGAACGATGAAGGAGCAAGATTCCCATTGGGATATGACCCGTATACGGGAACCTTTAATATGGATCGAATTGTCATTTCTCCAAACTTTATTTTGCCAGGTGTATACCCAACATTTACAGCACTTCGTAACTTAAAGAAGACAGAAATGTTCGTGGAAAATGATAAAGGAAAAATGGTTCAAAACCTCGGCGATTTTAGTGAATATACTGGGGAACCGTGGAAGTTCCGTAAAAATGTAATGGCATACGGTGATTATATGAATAATGGCTATTTATGGGACGTAAAAGACCAGGCCGGACAAGCAGTCAAGGATGGCACATACAACTTTGTTATTAAAACAACACTGGATTACCCAAATGCGAAGCCACAAGAAGTGAAGCTTCCAATCAATGTTGATTCTGTTGCCCCAGTTGTATCTGATATTCAAGTGCAGCCAAAAGAAGGGCAATATGAAATTTCTTTCAAGGCAGTGGACAACAAGGGCGGTAGCGGATATAACGCAGCAATCATTTGGTATAACGGTAAGTATGAACCCTTACAGCCGGGACAAACATCTTTACTAGTAAATGAAGAACCGAAAAGTGTAGTAGTGTTAGGTGCAGACTATGCTTTTAACCACAGCTATACGGTTTGGGGAGATCCTTCTTATATTGATGAAGACATGCTTGTAAGTTATTTCTCCGTGTATCCAAACATGGACATAAACACAACCACACCTGCCCAAATTAATGCGTTTGCCAATAACCGTGTGAACTGGACAATATACGTTAAAGATGTAAACGGCAAGGTTGTTGACACAATAGTGGTTGAAAATGAACATGAAATTCACTTGAAATGGACTCCAGAATCGGATGTTCCAAGCGGTACGTATACAGTTTCAGCAGAAGTAGTAAACAAGCAAGGCTTTAAGGTAACGACAAGTCCGCAAACAGTAACTGTATTGCAACAATAATTAAAAATACGAAAAGAGCCGGCCTCACTAATACTATTAGTGAGCCGGCTTTTTCTGTAAAGTGATTCGAAAACTTTTTTTGAATTATGGTACCCCAACTCTGGGTTTCTAATTTTGAATCTTTTCACCCAATTTTATCAAAAAACGTTACCTAATCTATATATTCATTAATATTTTTAGACTTACAATCTTCTATAAAACCCCGATTGCCAGCATGAGTGGTGGAAGGTACTCTGAAATTATCATGATAATTGTATGTTTATTATGAATATTTAAATAGAATCCCTTCGGCTGATCAGTTTCTATTAAAAAAGAAGTTACCAATTTTAAAGGAGGTTAAGTCTCTTAAATTACTATCCATTTTTTAAGAAGTATCCTAAGTAATACTAAAATTATTTAACTGAGGAGAGAAAACAGATAATGAAAAAGAAGTTTATTAAAAAAGCCATCACCCTTGCGTTAGGGGTAGGTTTGGTATCTAGCAGCCTATCAACTCCATATCTTAGTTTGCCAGCTGAAGTCCATGCTGTCGCAAAACCAAATGCAGAATCTATTTTAGCTAATCTCACATCAGAACAGCGTGCAGCTCTTACAAAGCTTCAAACAACGGATGAGACAGGTTTACATTTAGCACCAGAGGTTAATCTGGAGAGTACGGACGAAATTTCTGTTGTTGTTGAATTCAAACAACGACCTCATAGAGTCGCTGTAATAGAAGCAGTGGCAGAAGGGAAAAATTTGTCTATAACAGAAGCAAAGGAACAGGTAGATGTGTCCCATGATACCTTTAAAAAAGATTTAGGAACGATCTTTAAGCCAAAAGGGGAGAAAAAAGCTCCTGCTTACCAATTAAAACACTCTTTTAAAAGCGCTTTCAATGGAGTATCAATGACTCTACAAGCAAATCAAATTAGTAATCTATTAAATTCAAAAGTAGTCAAAACAGTTTGGAGTAACGAAACATTCACAATTGATCCACCTGTTCAAGAAGGCAAAAGCGAATCTTTAAAGGCTGATGAGTTCAATATTGCCAACTACACCCCTTACGATGGATTAGATCGTTTACATACAGAAGGATATACGGGGAAAGGTATTAAAGTAGGAATTTTAGATACTGGAATAGATTATAACCATCCCGATTTAAAAGATGCTTATAAAGGTGGATATGACTTTGTCGATGATGATAATGATCCGATGGAAACAACCTATGCTGATTGGGAAAAATCAGGACAACCAGAAATTAACGGAAATACTTATTATACCGAGCACGGTACACATGTTGCCGGAATAATTGCTGGACGTGGAGTAGCAGAAAGTGAATATAAAAAAGTTGGGGCAGCACCAGAAGCAGATATCTATTCTTATCGTGTGCTTGGACCCTATGGCGGTGGACAAAGTGATGACATAATTGCAGCAATCGATAAAGCTGTGAATGATGGTATGGATGTCATTAATATGTCTTTAGGTGCAACAATAAATGACCCACTTTATGCAACTTCAATTGCCGTAAATAATGCCGTACTTAGTGGAGTGACGACAGTTGTTGCTGCAGGTAATAGTGGTGATCAAATGTATACACTTGGTTCTCCTGGAACGTCAGCATTAGCACTTACTATAGGTGCATCATCAGTTGCAATTGACCTTTATCAATATGAAGGTGTTCATAATAGTAATAATTATTTTTTAAGACAATTAGCTAAAAACTATTCAGATGACTTAACAACCTTAAAAGGGAAAACCTATCAACTTGTTGATGTAGGACTTGGAAATTCTTATAATTTTACAGGTAAAGATCTAAATGGGAAAATCGCCTTCATTAAGCGAGGGTCGATTGGATTAATTGATAAAATCAAAAATGCAAAAGCAAATGGTGCTGCCGGAGTGATTATATATAATGATGAAACAAACAAATCAGAAGGGGCAATTCAGGCATTTATAGGTGAATCGATTGATGCGGTTCCAGCATTTTCAATTACAAACGAAGAAGGTATAGCAATCTCTGCAGCAATTATAGACGGTAAAACGGATTTCACATTTGGTGATTTTTTAAAGTTACAAACAGCAGCAGATGAATTAGCGGCATTCAGTTCAAGAGGGCCTTCTCGCTTAAATTACGATATTAAGCCTGAAGTAACTGGTCCGGGCGTTTCTATTCTTTCGACTGTTCCTTACTATACTAATGATAAAACAGTAGATGGAACGAAACCGGAGGATTATAAATATGCGTATGAACGACTATCAGGTACTTCAATGGCAACACCATTTGTTGCAGGTGTAGCAGCATTATTACTTCAATCAAATAAAGATCTTCAACCAGCTGATGTAAAGGCTATCCTTATGAATACAGCTGACCCATTATCAAAAGAGTATAGTGTATTTGAAGTTGGTAGTGGTAGAGTTGATGCATATGAAGCAATCCATTCAAATGTTGAATTGGAAGTAAATGATAAAACGCCTAGCATTATTAATGGAAAACAAAAACTAATTAATGAATCAACAGGTGGAATGAGCTTTGGTTCATTTGGCTTTAATGGCAAAGATATTTTAGAATCACGTAATATTAAACTGAAAAATAGAAGTGAAAAAGCTAAAACGTTTAGTGTAAAAGTTAAATATCAAACTGGGTTAAGAGGATCAAAAGATGCAGCACTAAATAATGTGACTTTAACAGGACCTACATCTGTAAAGTTGAACGGAATCAGTCAAAAATCGATTAAATTTAGTTTAAACATTCCCAAAACAGCTGAAAAAGGAACTTATGAAGGATATGCTGTATTCACAAATAATGCAGATTCAACAGAACAATATCAAATTCCTTTTGGTGTACGTGTTGTAACCGAAGGGATTGAATCATTTAAAGTAGAAAACCCACTATTTTCTACTGATACATCTTGGCCAGAAACAATGTATCCATTTCTTTCTTTTTCATTCGCATTAAAATCACATATGAAGACTTTAGATGTGGTATTACAAGATCCAAATACAGGGCAAGATCTTGGGCTAGTGGGATCGTTTGATCCGTTACAACTCAATGAAAATCAAACGTATTTTATTGGTAGAGGATTTAATACTTATTACTATCCATTTACAGGTGATTCCAAAAATCCGATTAGCAGTGACCCTGTAAGTGCAAAAACTGGTCATTATAAACTAAGATTAGTTGGTGAAAATGAGAGTGGAAAAACATTCTCAGCAGCATCAGATTTCTTATATGAAGTTGGAGCGCCGACACTTACTTCTAGTTTCGATTCATTAGACCAACAGGTTATTGAATTTAATGAGAGTCAACTAGATTCAAACGGAGAATTTTTATATGACTTTAACATTAATGTAAATGATCCTGAAGTTGATGAAGCAAATCGTTATGGTATTCCTGTTGATCAATCTAGTAATTCAGTTGTTTCATTTTTCGGTGGATTTCCAGCAAATCCAATAAACACAGATAAAAACGGAAATTACACGGATCAAATTCTAGTTAGAAGTCAATATCAACCGTTACAAGTTCAGTTTTATGGTTTAGATGCTGCGAAAAACGTTACTGCTGACGCTTCTAATATGTTAAAAGTCGTTTTTGTTGATAATACGTACCCATACTATTATTTAAAGGCAAATAAACAAAAAGTAACAACAGGTGATACGGTAAACTACAGTGTTCGTTCGAATAATATTAAAAATTTAAAAACAACAAAAATTTCGCTACCAGTTGATTCATCTCTAGCCACAATTGAAAATGTAGCTGTGAATGATGTAGTCAAGCAATATGGTGATGCAAAAGTTACTGTAACAACAGAACCTACAATTTATGAAAATACACTACAATATACGTTTACATTTACGTATTTAGGTAATAAAACATTACCAGAAGATTTACAGTTATTTAATTTTGATATAAAAACACTCGATAAATATACGAAAAGCACACCATTCTCATGGCATATTATTAATACAACAACAACGGATCAATCAAATGTAGAGACGAAAAATGTTTATACTTATATGGAAGGTTATACTACCAAATCAAAAGTATCAAAATTAGAAGGTCAATTACAATTAGAGGGGACAATCGATCCTTCTACAGGCCAAATAGATTATGCTTTAGAACAAAGATCAATTGATGCAAAAGTAACTGTTACTTCTCATGATGGTAAAACAATAGTTAATGCCCCAATTACAAATAAAAATGGGAATTACATTGCCGATGGACTTAAGGCTGATAATAATGCTTATACAGTAAAGGTAGATGTTCCAGGTCATTTTACAATGTATAAACAATTAGTATTATCTGATGAGGTTCGGGGAGAGTTAGTAGGTAAGGAAATACGTGATTCTTTACCACCAGCAGCTGCTGGAGATGCAAATAAAGATAATGTAATCGATATTTTAGATGCTCTAGTTGTACAGACATATTGGGGTACAAATAAGGCATCGGCAGACTTTAACTTTGA
>JGI24024J18818_10001267_pt1 | contig 10276 bp, 9 predicted proteins | sample Cruoilmetagenom2_FD_18818 | JGI IMG/M metagenome (IMG submission 18818) | reverse complement strand
CCATTCTCTTTGAAAAGTGCGTTTGACCATATAAGAAAAGAGTTCTCTGAAGATCATGTTATTTATTATTGTGAAAATGCTAGGCACATTGTATACGGTACAGAGATACAACCTTTACCCCCCATCAGTTTTAAAAAATCATTTTTATATTTAACGTAGCAGTGGCTGTAACCTTAATGGACAGGTATAAGGAGGCAGAATCCTAATGGAAGAAGTAATTAGCCTACAGGAATTACTGAAAATTTTAAAGAAACGGTTTGTACTTATTTTTACTATATTAATTTTAGCCATGACGATTGCTGGTGCAGTTAGCTATTATTTTGTGACACCAATCTTTCAAGTCTCGACACAAATTCTTATTAATCAGAAGCAACTCGATCAAGATCAATTTAGTAGTCAGGATATTGATACGAATCTTCAATTAATCAACACATACAATGTCATTATAAAGAGCCCGATCATTCTTTCAAAAGTGATTGATAATTTGAATTTAAAAACGACACCGGTTTTACTCAATGAACAGATAACCGTAAATAGTGAACAAAATTCACAGGTTGTTACTGTTAGTGCACAAGATCCAGATTTACAACATGCAGTCGATATTGCTAACATGACGGCCAAAGTATTTCAGGAAGAAGTCAAAACTCTCATGAATGTCGATAACGTTAATATTCTTTCACTTGCAGTAAACACAAAAGATATCTCACCCGTTAAACCAAACCCAATACTTAATATTGGAATTGCAGCAATCATCGGATTAATGATTGGAATTGGAATAGCCTTCCTATTGGAGTATTTAGATACAACTGTAAAAACCGAACAAGATATTGAAGAATTACTAGGTCTACCAGTAATAGGGCTTATCAGTCCTATTTCACATAAACATCTGAAAAAAAACAAAGACCCAGAATCTCTCCATAGAAAGAGGGAAAATAATATTGTTTAAGAATAGAAAGAAAATAAAACCGATTGCACGAAAACTTGTGACAATTGCCAATCCACAATCCATCATTTCAGAGCAATTTCGTACGGTTCGGACAAACATCAAATTCTCGATGCCAAACCGAAAAATTAAAACTCTTCTATTTACTTCTGCCTCTATAGGAGAAGGAAAGTCAACCATAGCAGCAAATGTGGCCATTGTATTTGCACAAGAAGGTAAAAAAGTACTCCTCATTGATGCAGATTTAAGAAAGCCAACGGTGCATTATACATTTCTCAAAACATTATCTCCAGGATTAACCAATTTACTAACAAGCCATTGTAATCTGAACCAAGTAGTAAAAGAATCAGGAGTAAATGGATTAGATCTTATTACGTGTGGACCAATACCTTCCAATCCAGCAGAACTACTAGGATTGCCTGCTATGGATATATTCATAACAGAAGTGAAGGAAAAATACGACATAATCGTATTTGATGCCCCACCGATTCTTTCTGTTTCAGATGGACAAATACTGACTAGCAAGTGTGATGGGACTATTCTTGTGATCAGCTCAGATTCGACAGAAAAAGGTAATGCCATTAAGGCTAAAGAAGTACTCCAAGCTTCCAATGCAAACATAATCGGATCAATTCTAAATAATTTTAAACTTGGAAAGGATCATTATTATTATCAGTATTATGGGTGATTTTACAAAAAATAGTTCCTTTATCAGAACAAAATGGAATAGAAGAAAACAAAGGATGTTTTGATATGAGAGTTGTTCATATAATCCCTACTTTAGAAAGTGGCGGAGCTGAGAAGATGTTAATAGATTTATTAGAAGAGATGAAGAAATCAGAAGTGACTATAGAAGTATTTGTCCTTTCAGATAAAGGTGATTTTTATAGTAAGAAATTGCAAGACTTAGACATTACAATACATTTTAGTCCTATAAATATTGTTTATCATCCACTTCAAATTTTGGTGATTAAACAATTCTTAAACAACAACTTTGATATTGTACATGCCCATTTGTTTGCACCACAGCTGTATATAGCGATTAGTAAAATAATAAAGTTTGGATTTAAATCAACTCTTATCACAACTGAACATAGTACACATAATAGAAGGAGGGAAAAGAAGTATTTTAAAGTATTAGATAATTGGATGTATAAGAAGTATTCTAAAATAATTGCAAATACAGAAGGAACAAAAAAAGAACTGAACAAATATCTCCCAAATACGACCGCTAAAACAATTGTTGTTCAAAATGGAATACAAGTGGGGGAGTATATAAATGCGAAACCATTAAAACGAGCAGAACTCATTAAAAATTATCGAGAGAATGATATATTGATTGTCATGGTCGCTGCAATGAGAGAACAAAAGGATCATGAAACGTTAATAAGAGCATCTAAACTTCTTCCAGAAAACTATCATATTCTTTTCGTAGGAGCTGGGGAACGAATAAATAATGTTAAAGAATATGCTGAGAATTATGGAGAAAATATTCATTTTCTGGGTAGAAGGTCAGATGTACCTTCGATATTGAAAGCATGTGATATTTTTGTATTGTCGTCAAAATGGGAAGGATTTGCTTTAGTAGCCATAGAAGCAATGGCAGCTGGATTACCGGTAATTGTATCAGACGTGGTAGGAATGAAAGAAGTGGTAGATGGAGTTGGTAAGTTATTTGAGGTAGGAAATGAAAATGAATTAGCAAAACAAATTTTGAGCATAAAACTAAAGACTTTAAAAGGACAAGATTTTATTGGTCTTAAAAATGAAAAGTATCTTCTGTATAACATTGAAACTGTTTCCTCTAATTATTTAAGAGTCTATCACGAAGCCATATTAAACTATGAATAGGATATTAATAACACTCATGTTGGCTTGTGTTGCACTATTTCCATACTCCGAAATTCCTGAATATAGTTATATTTTTTTTCTGATCTTTGTAATGGTACTAAGTTGCACAATTGTACTTTCCAAAAGAAAAGCTTTATTAAATAAAGCTTTTATAGTACCGTTACTATTTTTTTTGTTATTACAATTGATTGTTTTATTTCAAGGTTTGATACGTTACGATTTTAATTTTGGAAACACTATAGTAGATATTGTTCAAAGAATTTTAGTTATTGTAATTTTTATGATTTTTATATCAACTTTTGAAATAAATAAAATCACCAAAATCTTCAATTCTATGCTATTAGTTTTCTTTATTATTGGTTTTTGTTCACTCATAATGTTTTATCTAACTGGAGGCCGAATTTTTAATGAAAATTCTATAGGCTTTTTCTTATTGCCTTACATGGGTTTAAAGATTGTAAAATGTGAAAAAAAGATTAGCAAAATCATATTATACCTCATAGGATTGCTACTATTAATTTTAACAAATGGTAGGGCTAGTCTTTTAGCATTTTTGTTGACACCTCTCTGGATAGTCATAATAAANTACCATTGGGGTAGAGTGTTATTTCCTGCAATGTTTCTTATNAGTAGTATTATTTTTCCTTTCGTATTAACGGATGTTCTTTTGGGACTAGATGAATTTTCTACTGGTAGGGGAAGTCTTCAAAATGCCTATATTTCCTACCTCAAACAAGACGTAATTAGCTTCTTTTTTGGAACTGGAGAATTTATATTAGATCTCGATTTATTATTAGGATTAGGTCCCCATCATTCTTGGATTGGATTAATGTTTACATATGGTCTATTTGGCCTTATTGCAAATATATTATTCATTCTTTATTGCTTGCATAAAAAAGAAATTATTCAAAGCGAACGACATTATTTATTAATAGTGTTATATATGTTTACCATACAAAACTTTGAAATTATTAATCTAGGTGGCATATCTTACATGTCTTTATTATTTTTAAGTTGTTTATTAATCCTTAAAAAATCTTATTAAATTTATTAAAATAGAAACGATTATTAATATGGAGTGTGAAAAATTGTGGAGTGTATAGTTAGTATTAATTGTATTACTTATAATCATGAAGATTATATAGCAGAAGCGATAGAAGGTTTCTTGATGCAAAAGACTAATTTTGATTTCGAGATACTAATTGGTGAGGATTGTAGTACTGATCATACATTGCAAATAGTCGAAGAGTATGTAAAGAAGTATCCAGAAAAAATTAAATTAATTTCCTCTGAGAGTAATGTGGGTTCTAGAGAAAATGCAGTTAGGTTGCATAAAAATTCTAAAGGGAAATACATTGCACTATGTGAAGGTGATGATTATTGGATTGACCCATATAAACTCCAAAAACAAATAAATTTTTTGAAAGAGAACCGAGAATGTACGCTTTGTTTTCATAATGCATTCTTTGTAAAGGGAACTAAGAAAATAAACCTTAAATCTAAAAAAACTTTAGTAAACAAAGTAAATTACTATTTCCGGGAAGATGGAAATTATTCTGCGGGGGACTTAGCGATGTTAGGTTTTATACCAACAGCTTCCTATGTGTATCCAAAATATTTATTGGATGATCCACCAGAGTGGTACTATACAGCTTTGGTGGGAGACATTCCGATAAAACTCATTTCTTCAAGCTATGGGTATGCACATTTTATGAACGAAAATATGAGTGTCTATAGAACGGCGGTAAAAGGATCAGTTACCTATAACTGGAGAAAAGAAAGTGGTAATAAGGAAAAACAAATAAAAATAAATAGAGGCTTTTTGGAACTATTTAATAATTTTAATGATTTCACACAAAATAAGTATAAGGAGGAAATTGATAACACTAAAATTCAGTTTGAACTAGAAATAGAACGTTTAGAAAGGAATCTACACAATGTAAAAAGCTTAAAATACAAAAAGTATTTTAAGCGAATAGGTTTAGCAGGGTCCTTAAAATTTTATGCGAAGTATAGTTTCCCCACAGTCTATTTACTATTTACTCGAATAAAAGAGTATGTTTAATAACCAAATTAGATGAAATAGTTTATATATTACAAGGAGCACATTTATGCCCCCTTTAGACTCTTTAAAAAGTAAAACACTACGAGGTATATTTTGGAGTGCAGCTGATTTACTAACAAACCATGGGATTCAGTTTATCATTCAAATTGTTTTAGCAAGAATTTTATTGCCAGAACATTTTGGTATCATCGGTATGATTTTGGTATTGATTGCAATTTCAAATTCTTTAGTTGACTCTGGTTTTTCTCAAGCACTGATACGAGATCAGGATACGAGCCAAGAAGACTACTCTACAGTATTTATTTTTAACTTTCTCATTTCTATTTTAATCTATTTTGTTCTATTTCTTGGTGCTCCTGCATTAAGTAGATTTTTTAGTACTCCTCAATTGATCGAAATTATTAGAGTACTATCTTTAGTACTAATTATAAGTTCATTGGCAATCATTCAACGAGTAAAACTGACTAAAATTCTTGACTTCAAAACCTTGACGAAAATAAATATAATTGCAGTTTTTACCTCGGGTAGTTTATCAATTTCTATGGCCCTCTTTGGTTTTGGTGTCTGGAGTTTAGTTGCCAATATGATTACGATTCAATTTATACAAACCATATTATTATGGTACTTTAACCGATGGATCCCTTCTTTAACATTTAACGTACAATCATTTAAAAAGTTTTTTAGATTCGGATATAAACTACTACTATCAGGAATCATTGATGCAATTTACAACAATTTATATTTTTTAATAATTGGTAAGTTCTACACAGCTGCTCAACTTGGATATTATACAAATGCGGTAAAAGTAAGGGATATGGCATCTCAATCTATTGTCGTTACGATTCAAAGAGTAACCTACCCTGCGCTGAGTAGTACACAAGATGACCATGAAAGACTGAAGTCAGTATTTAGAAATATGATTATGATAACTAGTTTTGTTAATTTTCCGCTTATGATAGGTGTAGCAGTTATTGGAACTCCCCTGTTCCAACTACTCTTTGGCGAAATCTGGCTACCTTCAGTACCTTATTTTCAACTCTTGTGTATTGCTGGAATGTTATATCCTATTCACGCTTTAAATCTCAATATTCTGCAAGTCAAAGGAAGATCAGATTTATTTCTACTTTTAGAAATAATAAAAAAAGTTGTTTTAACTATATTGATTGCTTTATCCTTGTCTTTTAATTTGGGCATAACAGGNTTAATATGGACTGCCATTATTAGTTCGTTCTTCTCTATATTTATTAACACGTNCTATTCCGCAAGATTAATAGANTATTCAACTAAAAGTCAGTTGAAAGATTTATTTCCGATGTTTTCCATTTCTATTATGATGGGGGTGGTAGTTCACTTAGCGGGTTTTGTATTACCAGACGATTANTTTATTAAGTTNATCTGTCAGATTTCTATAGGTGTTCTTGTATATATACTAGCTAGCAAAGTTTTAAGGGTAAAAGAATTAACGGGTTTGTATCAAATAATCTATCCAGTTTTTTTAAAGGTAAAAAATAGTCAATAGACTAAACATCATCTGGAGGAGGATATTAATAATAGAAACTATTTTTAAAGAACCTGTTTACATTACAAGGCCACTACTTCCAAGTCTTCAAAATGTGCAAAACGAGTTGAGAAAAGTATGGGACAGTAAATGGCTAACGAATAATGGCCCTCAGCAGATTAAGTTGGAAGCAGCATTAATAAAGTATTTACATGTAGAAAATCTATCCTTATTTAATAACGGTACATCAGCACTGCTCTTAGGTTTAAGAGCATTAAATCTTACGGGAGAAGTAATTACAACTCCTTTCACTTTTCCTGCAACAGTTCAAGCACTCGACTGGAATAATCTTACCCCTGTATTTTGTGATATTGACTCCAATACTCTCACCTTAGACGCAGCAAAAATCGAACCCCTCATTACTGAAAAAACTACCGCAATCCTTGGCGTCCACACATTTGGAAATCCTTGCGACATGGATCAAATCCAAAAAATCGCAAATAAATATAACTTGAAAGTCATTTATGATGCTGCACACGCATTTGGAACAAAAGTTGCTGGCCAACCGATTGGTAAATTTGGAGACATGACGATGTTTAGCTTCCATGCGACTAAACTTTTCAATACGGTTGAAGGTGGAGGCCTAACTTTTACTGATAAAGATTTAGGAGTAACCTTAAACCTTTTAAAAAATTTCGGAATTGCAAATCCGGAAGAAGTTGTACTGTCAGGTCTAAATGCCAAGTTAAATGAAGTACAATCAGTAATTGGCCTGGAGGTATTGAAGCTAGTTGAATCCGAACGCCAGAAAAGACATGAAATAAAAAAGGTATACGAGAGGTACTTAAAAGATATACCTGGTATTAATGTACTAACTAAATTAGAAGGAGAGAGCAGCAGTTATCAGTATTTTGTCATCCAAATTGATGAAGAATTATATGGTAATTCCAGAGATTGGCTCTATGAAAAACTAAAGGAATACAACGTATTTACACGGAAGTATTTCTATCCTTTATGCAGTGATTTTCAGTGGTACGAGCACTTGGAATCAGCTCGAAAAGAAAATCTTCCCGTTGCTCAAAAAGCGGTTATGCAAGTACTGGCAATGCCATTCCACGGGGAATTGCAAATGGAGTCAGTGGAGAAAATTTGTAAAATAATCCGTGACTCCATATGAAAGGAATAATTTTAGCTGGAGGGTCTGGTACTAGATTATATCCACTTACAAAAGTAATATCTAAGCAAATGNTACCAGTTTACGATAAGCCAATGATCTACTATCCACTTTCTGTTTTAATGCTTGCAGGAATAAGAGACATATTAATTATTTCGACTCCGAGAGATATAGAAGGATTTCAAGAGTTACTTGGAAACGGAACTAAAATAGGGATGGATTTGACATATGCAGTTCAAGAAAATCCAACAGGTATAGGAGAAGCCTTTATTATTGGAGAAGCGTTTATAGGAGATTCTCCGGTTGCTTTAGTACTTGGTGACAACATTTTTTATGGTTCTGATTTTGGCTATAAAGTACAGGAGGCAGCATCTGCATTATTAAAAGGTGCCCACGTATTCGGATGTTTCGTAAAGGATCCCAGAGCATATGGCGTTGTAGAAGTAGATAAATATGAAAATGCTATTTCTATAGAAGAAAAACCTGTTAATCCAAAATCTTTTTATGCGATACCTGGACTCTATTTTTTTGATAATAAAGTGATAGAAATTGCTAAAAAAGTATTGCCATCATCTCGTGGGGAAATAGAAATCACTTCTATTTTAAATGAGTATCTTCAATTAGAAGAATTAAAAGTGAAAATAATGGGGCGGGGATTAGCATGGCTAGATACTGGAACTCATGAATCCCTCCTAGAAGCATCAAATTTTGTGGAAGCGATTCAAAACAGACAAGGACTATATGTTTCCTGTATTGAAGAAATAGCATTTCGTAGAAACTATATTTCAAAAGAGCAATTACTACAACTTGCAGAACCGTTAATGAAGACAAATTATGGTCAGTACTTAGTTGATGTCGCAACTTCCAATAGAGTATAGAGGAGATTAACATGAATATTTTGGTCACAGGTGGAGCAGGGTTTATAGGATCAAATTTTATTAGACATATGCAATCTAAATATGAGTACACCATTGTCAATCTAGATTTATTGACATATGCCGGAAATCTTCAAAATTTATTAGGTATTGTAGAGAAAGAAAGGTATCACTTTGTGCAAGGAGATATTTGTGATCGAGAATTAGTAACTAATATCTTTCATCAGTTTGATATACAAGCTGTTATTCATTTTGCTGCCGAATCCCATGTAGACAAAAGTATTGATAATCCGGAAAAATTTTTGAATACTAATGTTATTGGTACGCAAGTTTTGTTGGATACAGCAAGGCAGTATTGGAAGGTCAATCAAACAGACAAGTATTGCACTAATTACAAAGAAAACGTTAAATTTCTTCAAATTTCTACTGATGAAGTATATGGTGCTTTAGGAAAAGATGGCTATTTTACAGAAGAGTCTAACCTTTCTCCTAATAGTCCTTATTCTGCATCAAAAGCATCAGCTGACATGCTAGTTAAAGCTTATTATGCAACATACAAACTACCTGTTGTTACAACAAGATGCTCAAACAACTATGGTCCTTATCAATATCCTGAAAAGTTAATACCACTTATGATTCATCATGCAATAAATGATATTCCCCTGCCGGTATATGGTGATGGAAAACAAATAAGAGATTGGTTACATGTGGAGGACCACTGCACTGCAATAGAATCTGTATTCCATAATGGAAGGCTAGGGGAAGTATATAACATCGGTGGAAATAATGAAAAAGAAAATATAGAAGTCGTAAAACTTGTTCTAAAATATTTAAATAAGAGTGAAAGTTTAATTGAATTTGTACAAGATCGGCTAGGTCATGATAGAAGGTATGCAATCGATAATTCAAAAATAAGGCAAGAACTGGGTTGGTATCCATGTTGTTCTTTTGATAAAGGTATAGCTAATACAATACAGTGGTTTTTAGAAAACAATAAAAGGACTAATATTCCCTATACAAATCAGCTATGTTAAACCTTCAGAGAGTTGTCACTTATTGATTTATGTTTAAACAAAGAAAAAGAGGGATATTCCATGAGAATTGTTCAGCTGATCACGCATATGAATGAAATAGGTGGAGCACAGGTGCATGTTCGTGATATTTCTAAACAACTTGTACATGATGGCCACTCGGTTTTTATTATTTCAGGGGGGAAGAATCAAATTGCGTCGGATTTAAAGGTAGAAGAANTTAATTATATTTACAGCAAGTATTTAATTCGACGAATAAACATTATGAAGGATTTATTGGCTTTTATCGAACTGAGAAAAANGATTAAACAGTTAAAACCTGATATTGTCGCNATTCACTCTTCAAAGGCTGGGATAATTGGCAGACTTGCAAGCTGGTCGGTCCGTACTCCTTGTGTGTTTACTGTACATGGCTGGGCTTTTACGGAAGGGGTAAAGAAAAATAAGCAACGTGTTTATCGACCTATTGAAAAATGGATAGGGAAACTTACTCAGAAAGTTATTACAGTATGTGATTATGATTGCAATTTAGCCATTAATCAAGAGGTACTACCAGCAAAGAAAATAGTCACAATTCATAATGGAATTATAGATTCTCGCAAAAATGCCGGTGCAGAAGTTTCTCGTGATGTAGTGAAAATTCTTATGGTTGCTCGGTTTGATAAACAAAAGCGACAAATTGAACTATTGCAAGGACTGTTGAATTTAAAGGATTTAAACTGGCATATGGTTTTCGTAGGGGATGGACAATTAAAGGAAAGGTCGGTCCAATATGTTAAAGACAATTTAATGGAACATAAAGTAACTTTTCTTGGTTCTCATGCGAATGTCAAAGAGCT
>JGI24024J18818_10001266_pt1 | contig 10311 bp, 9 predicted proteins | sample Cruoilmetagenom2_FD_18818 | JGI IMG/M metagenome (IMG submission 18818) | reverse complement strand
TTATGCCAAAACGGTGAATGTGATTCTCGGCAAGAGCCTTTACTCCGATTCCTGGCTGGAGTTGTAAGCGGTAAAATAATCAGTCATTTGTAAACCAAAAGGCCCCTTTCCGGCATGGAGTGGGGCCTTTTTTGTTATCCCATCTAAACCGTTTGGATTGCGATCGCTTGCATATATATTGTTCTTAACAAAATCTCTCACGATGGCCATAATAAGGGTGAAACTTATTATGGCTTGCTTCCATCGTATCAAACTATGAGGTAGGATTATGTCGAATATTACGCTGAGCGTGGATGATGAGATTATCGTGAAAGTGCGCAAGGTTGCAATTGATAAGAATACAACCTTGACTCAAATGGTACGGGACTTTTTAGCCTCGGTTGCTGAACGTAATTCAGCTGCCCGGATGCAGGCCGTTAGGGAGCTTGAAAAATCTTTCGAGAATCTGAGTAGAAATATGGGGAAAAGAGCATGGAAAAGAGAGGACCTTTATGACCGATAGCATTTTCCTTGATACCAACATCCTCGTGTATGCCTACGACAAGCACTACCCCAAGAAACAAGGAACGGCCCAAGTTCTTCTAAAGGAGGGAATTGAAACAGAGTCCGTTGTCTTGTCTAATCAAGTTTTGGGGTACGGTAACGAAAGGATTCACAAGATATGGTATATTCCTGTTTCCGCTTACCATTTACATCAAAATTTTGACATTCTAAACACGTTTAATCAACGGTGATTGTGGTGTCAATAGAAATATTGACATAAAATGGCGCATTTTCGACATTTTTAGGCATAGGTCACCCATACAACCGGGATGAGTTTTTCTTAAAAATAGGCTTCAGCCGGATAGTCAGGGTCTGTCAGGTATTCATCGGCGCTGGGCGCAGGTGACTCGTCATAAAACGGAAAGCCGTTAATGGGCGGTGCATGGGCGCGTGGGAACGGTTTTCGATTGACATCCCAAAGATTCAGGTGCTCAAGGATTTTGCGAATCACATCCTGATCATGAATGAACGCGATTACGCGCATTCGACCCTGGCACTTGGCGCAGGTGAGTGGATCCACTTCGTAAATTTTCTGTATTAATCTCGCCCAATTTCGCCGGAAATCCCGGTCGGTCAGCTCCGGTTCAAGGATGCAGGGGATTTTATCGTCCACATCCGCCTTTTTCCGTTTTCCGCGTGCCGCATTGCTGTAATAACCGTAATAACGAACCATCTGTTCGCCCTTATTGGGAACATGACTGCACATGGCAGCGAGCCATTCGACCGCATTGAACACTTTCGTCTGCGACCCATCCTTTGATTGATATTCCACCTGGCTGGTTTCGCGGTGATACGTCATGCGCTTCTGGGAGAAAGACGCCCGGATAATGTAACGCGCGAGGTTTTCCATGGAGGTTTCATTTCGGGGCAAAATGCGCGGCCCGGCGAATACGTTGAACCCGGTGTGACGCCATTTGTCCAGCAGCGTGATCATATCCTGTGTGATCTTGCCCTTTGCCAAAAGCATCTTGAGCACCTTGTGGCGGAATATCTGCTCCAGAGCTTTGGTGTTAACGGACGGAGGTACGGAAAACATACCGTTTGCGTGGAAACAACCGTCGGAAACCAGAATATGCAGGTGCGGATGAAATCCCAAAAAATCCCCGAATGTCTGTATGGCGACCACTGCGCCGGGCACCGCCTTTGAGTCCCGTACGACGGTTGTATAAAAGGCTTTCAGCGCCTCCCAGCCACATCGACTCAATTCCGACAGCAGCTTGCGATCGTAAAGAAAATATCGCCGCAGGATTTTTGGAATGCTCAATACCACATGTCGATGAGGAACGGCCTTGACCACCTCCCGGCACAGCCACTCTCCAAACTCCATTACCCGTTTCTGATGGCAAGACGGACAAAGATGGCGACGTTTACATGAAAATGCCAAGAGATATTCATGACCGCAGTCGCCACATCGCACCCTGGCAAAGCCGTTTTTCAGAATTCCGCAGTCGAGATAGCGATAAATGACCCGTTTGACGTAAGGACGAAAATAGCCGTATTGCCGTTCAAATCGCTCTTCGTAAACCATCTCGAATATTTCAAAGGAATCTTCCACGCACTGGTAATACGGTGAGTTTTGAGGGTTGCGCTGGTGGTATACGGATTTCGGCATGGGTGATTAGCCTTTCGGTTGAAACGCCAAACACCCAAATTCCTAAAGCAATCCCTATGCCGAACTAAACAAGCTCGATCAAAATACCATATGTTGGATAAAGAGCATGGATCGGTCACTATTAACCCCGTGTGTTTCAATTTGTGATGCAAATCTTTGTCATTGACATGCCAATAAAATGTCATTTTGTGGCGAGAAAAGTTTCTTGGCTATTGATTATTATTAAAATAGGTATTATGATAATTATATTAATTCACTCAATTGGGAGAACGCTTAATGCCGCGAACCATTACTGCCATGGAAGCTAGAAAAAAGTTCGGAGAGATCCTTAACCAGGTGTCATTGTTAAACGAAGAGATCATCATCGAGAGAGCCGGGAAAAAAATCGCCCGTATCGTACCCCTGGAAAAACAGGCGATCGTACAAAAAAGGCGGGGAAAGCTGGATTTTCGGCAGGCAGCGGGGTTGGGTAAAGATGTTTGGAAGGGGATTAATGCGGACAAATACGTTGAAGCGGAACGAAAATCATGGGACTAGCACTGAAGGATTCAGACCTCATTTTTATTGATACGGCACCGTTTATCTATTTTTTCGAAAAACACCCCACCTATTATAATGATATGAGACGGCTGTTCGATCTGGTCTATGACAAGAACATCCAAGTCATCACATCCATAATCACCTATATTGAAATCGCTACGCATCCTGTGCGGCAGGGTCATCCAAAACTCGCGATTAAGTATCGCGATTATTTTACCCATAGCGAAAATATTAGCTTGTTTCCCATTGACTTGGTCATTGCGGAACAAACGGTCGAACTTCGAGCAAAATACCAACTCAAAACTCCGGATGCCATCCAGATCGGCACGGCTGTGGCCTGTGGCGCGGATTATATCATCACCAACGATAAATCGTGGCAAATACTGGAACCACCCCTTCCGGCGGTGTTGATGGTTGAGGAGATTTGATGTCGCTGGAAAATCTTTTTCCCGGCCAGAAATGCGTGGCGATTCTTTATATCCACCGCCTCAATTTTAAAATTCGATACGCTTGATGCTAAAGAAAGAGTGTTATATATGATACTTAAAATCTGAAACCTTAGCTTTAAGGAGTAAGAAAACCATGGCCCGTATCGACGATTATAAAGCGGCGTGCAAAATTGCCAGGGAGCAGTTGGCCTTAATACCTTACGATGAAATTGTTCGGCGATCCGGATTCAAAGGGATCGGGGATGACCGGTTTCAAGTTCCGTTTCTTGACCGCACGTATATCGTTACTCATCCGAATTTTTTATTTCGGGATGAAACCGAATCGGAAAAAGAAATTCCCTTGCAGGAACAGGTCCTGATTTTGCATTATATCCAGGGCACCGGCGGGAAAAAAACGACGAGAAAATGGATTGCCTACCGTGAGATTTCCGGAGCGTCGTTTTACTTTGCCGCTTTTGTCAAACGAGCCATCGATCCGCTTAAACAGGTATTTGGAGAGAATATCGATGGGTTTACCCGGGCGGCCGATCGACTGGGGGGAACAGCCGTTGAAGCGGGAGATGCCGCCTTTGAGTTTTCGGTTTTTCCCCATGTGCCGACTCAACTGATCCTGCATGCCGGTGATGAGGAATTTCCCCCGGAGGCAAATATCCTCTTTGACGACAGCATCGGTACCATCTTGTCACCCGAAGATGTGGCCTGGCTGGCCGGAATGGTCGTTTATCGGCTGATGGCGCTGGCGCGGTCATGATGGAGAAATGAATTGAACATTGATTCCGATGCACTGAAAGTCAATATCGACCGATATCGTATCGAGGTGACCATTGATCAGAAGTATGCCCCCCTTCAAGCCGTTATGTCCCAATACTACGGTATCATGGAAGGTTTTAACGCCTTTCTGACCGAGCTTTCCCATCCTTATCGCAACTGGCAGTTTATCATCCAGGAAATCAGGGGGTATTCCCTCGATTATTTTCATCTGTTCAAAAGTCATCCCCAGGGTGTCGAAGCGGCCTGCCTGATGGTGGATATTTTCATTGAAGCGCTTGAAAAAGTCGGTCAGCCCAATGCCAGGGCCGATGTCGTGGACAATTTCATGTTATTTCTCCAGAAGATCATCAAGGATGGCGGTGAAAAACTGCCTGATTTCCGTTTGGTGATCGATACCGCTTTCCGTCGCATTACCGATTTACCGGATGTCGATTTCTTTCTGTTTGTTAAAAGCTATTACCAGATTAAACGACTGGCTGAATCCCTTCTGGCCGCCTCTGCCGAAATGGATTTTGGTTACGACAGTATCAATCGCCTGACGTTAAAGTATTATCGGCGCACTTATGCGTATTGGCTTTCCGAGGATGATCCCCAGGCCTGGTTTGAAAGAAAAGTAGAAAATCTTTCCGCAGCGCCCCAAGTGAATGGCTGGTTCGGGGAAATTTCGAGAGAGCGAATCAATGAGTTAGGTACCCACCTGGAAAACATCGCTGAACAGGCGGCACTTTCCGATCGCAACCTGCTTGAAAAAATCGTAACCTTGCCGGGATATGCTCAAATCGTCGATGCTTATCGGCAGGTTCCTGACACANTGTTATCGGCCGGGGAGAAAAACGGTGCCGGACATCACTGGAAGGTGCTGTTTTTGTTTCATATCATGAACCTCTCGGGATTGTCAGCCATTCATGAAGAGGTCTTAAGGGAGATCAATCGGACGTTGACCTGGCTGATTGAACATGAATCTTCCCGGAATGTCAGACATCTGATCGAAGAGACCTTCTCCATCCTTAAAACGCGAAATCGTCAGTTTCCCATTACGGCCCTGAGCTGTATTTTAAACATGGGGCAGGGCGTGTATAAGACCGATGAGCGGGATCTGGTCAATTTTTTCATCGATGCCATTATCGATTTAGGCTTTGAGCCGCCCATGCTCGGCGGTGTTGGCGATGACTGGCAAATAAAAGCCAACAGCGCCCATATCCAGAATATCCGTACCTGGCTGTCGATTATCGAACTGAATCCGAAATGGTCGGCCCGGCTGCTGTCCGGTTTGATTATTCATCTGTCGTTATCCGGTGCGTATATCAAAGATACCGATCTGTTTTTCCGGGATGTCACCGAGCTGTTAAACAGTGATATTGATCCGGTTTTTAACCTTGTTAAGCAACTGGTCAGACTTCTTCCCGTTTTTTTTCATGATATCGGCGCCGAAGGCGAGCTCAGGGATGTGTCTACCGAGTTGGATGAAATCACCCATCGCAGGGACGTGCTGACTCATTTTTTACGCAAGCAAAGTCATGTGGAAAGCAGCAATCGGACCGTGGCCCTGATCGAGGCCGTGATTCATTTTTGGCATACCAAAGACAAAAAAGAGCTAAAGGACCTGGTCCCCCCCGATATCTTTGCCCGCATCGAGACCGAGGGACCTTACATTGACGGGATCCATCGGGCGATGATTGCTCTTGCAAAAAAGGACCTGGCACTCCCGACGGGACTCCTCGCTATCGATGCGCCCCAGCTTGAAAAATGGGTAGCAGAAGTCACGAAAATCACGGCAACGGATATCGAGCGGATTGCCCTGACTGCATCGTTTTACAAGCTCCTCGATCAAAAGTACAATCTGGGTAGCGACAAGGTTGACCAGTGTGTCGGACAGCTGAAAACAGAAGGGTTTCCCGGACTCGATCAGCTCGGCCAGGTGCTTTCCGAAAAAACGGAAATAAAGAAACTTCGGGGGTTGCTTGAATATCTTAAAACACTCAAAGAATTAATCCTCTCGCCCGAACAATACGAAATCAAGGAAGATATTTATAAAAAGCGGCATTTTACCATTGATATCCCCTCCATGTATGGCCGTTACCATGAGATGAAGTTCGATGCCCTGGGACTCATGCTCCGGATTGAATCGATGGTCAATGTTCTTTTCGAATCACTCATTGACCGGATCGACCTCACGCTGATTACCAGGGCGACTTTTTACCGCATTTACGACCTGCTTTTTCTTTTCGGCCAGGCACTCAAGCTGGACGGTATTCCCACCATGGAGCTTGAGCGACAATTATCGTTTCTTTCCCATTCACTTGAAATTCGAGGTTTTACCTTCACTCAGTACATGGACATTTTTAAAGGATTTCGCCAGGCCGGGAAAAATATTATCAGCGACTGCTTCTACAATTTTCACGATCAGAACCTGGAAAGAATCATTGAAACCCTCATCCCTTCCGAAATGCTTCCCAAATACCGATTTCCTGTTGATAAATCATCCAGTCGGGTGACCTTCAAACACCAGGTTTTCGAGCTGTTTATCCGGGACAGGCTCGCCACGTCTCTGGGGCTCCAGCAGCTGGATAACTTTTTGGCCCGGATTTTAAGGACCCTGTTTCACCAGTTCAAAGAGCTGCCGGAAAATCGAATCCATCAACTATTATTATACGATCATCAGCGCGCCATTACCTCCATTGAAGAAGAGGGGGGCGGTTTTGCCCGGGGCATGATTCACCTGGGAAACAAAGGGTATAACCTTATCAAGCTGAGAGAGTTCGGCATGCAAGTGCCGACGGGCTTTATCATCACCACCGAAGTGTTTCGCTGCCGGGAGATTATCAACTCCTATCCACCGGCCAAACGCAATTTTGCCGAACAGGTGATCCGTCACATTCGGGTCGTGGAAAAAAGGACGGGTTGGCGCTTTGGGGATCCTGAAAAACCGTTGCTGTTCTCGGTGCGAAGCGGCTCCTCCATCTCCCAGCCGGGAATGATGAGCACTTTTATCAATGTGGGCATGGATGAAGATATCGCTGAAGGGATGTCCGCTTTGACGCAAAATCAGTGGTTTGCCTGGGACAATTACCGGCGGTTCCTGCAGTGCTACGGTATGGCCCTGGGGATGGAACGGGACCACTTTGATGCGATCATCCGCGCCCATAAATTCCAGATCGGGGTGCCGTTAAAGCGCTATCTCTCCGGTAATCAGATGAAAACGCTGGCGTTGAAGTATAAAAAAAGCATTGAGGTGGCCGGTTTCGGCTTTGAAGTCATGGAAGATCCCATGGACCAGCTATTCATGGCCATCGAATACGTTCTGGAATCGTGGCACTCAAAAAGGGCCAGGGCCTATCGGGAAATCATGGGCATCTCTGAGGACTGGGGTACGGCAGTCACGGTACAGACCATGGTCTACGGTAATCGGTCCAGACAGTCGGGCAGCGGGGTGGTGTTTACCCATAACCCCCGCTGGGCGGGCGACACCTTGCGACTCTGGGGGGATTTTACCATTGGCAACCAGGGCGAAGACGTTGTGTCCGGGCTGGTGAGTACGCTGCCGATTTCCATAACCCAGCAGGAGATTGAAATGCGTGACTCGGATATCATTCTGGAAACGCATTTTCCGGAAATATATAACACCTTGAAAGACTGGGCGGTGGAGCTGACCGAAAATCGAGGCTGGAGCCCCCAGGAACTGGAATTTACCTTCCAGGGATCTTCTGCCGATCAATTATTTCTGCTGCAAACCCGGGACATGACCATCCGGATGCGTAAAAAAGTACTCACTTTCGTTGCCGATGATGTCCAAATGGAACATTATCTCGGCAATGGCATCGGGGTCAGCGGCGGGGCCATGAGCGGTCGGATCGTCTTTGATTTAAAAGAGGTCAAGGATTGGCGTGAGAAAGAGCCGCACACCGATTTGATTTTATTGCGATATGATACGGTACCCGATGATATTCGGGAAATAAACGCCGCTGACGGGCTGCTCACCGCCCGGGGCGGATTGACTTCCCATGCCGCTGTTGTGACCCATCGACTCGATAAAACCTGCGTGGTCGGTTGTGACACCCTTGTCTGCGATGAGGAACAAAAATTTTGTCAACTCGGCGAAGTTCGGCTTAATTCGGGTGATTTTATCAGCATCGACGGCAGGGAAGGGGTGGTATACAAAGGCCGTATCCGGGTCAAGGAGGAACCCCGTTCGGAATCAGTTGTCGATTCAATGGATATACAAGGGTAAAGGAGAGATGATGAGTACCGGAAGCAGTAAAAACGATCTGACACTCGGGATTAACGGTCTGGGCCGAATCGGAAAACTGACATTGTGGCATCATGTCCAACGGCATTTTTTTAAAAAAATTGTGGTTAACATCGGTCGCCCGGCCGGCAGGTCTCTTGAAGATGTTACCCATTACATTGAGAGGGATTCTACCTACGGCCGGCTGGACTGGTTTCTAAATGGCTGTCAAGGGCAATCAGTCATTCATAATGTCGACGAGCAAGCCGGGACCATGGAAATAAACGGTGTTTCAGTTAAACTGCTCAGGACTAAGCGGAACCCGGCCACAATCGACTGGCGGGATGAATACGTACGGCTGGTCGTGGACACCACCGGTCAGTTTCTCGATCCGACCACGCCGGCGGATGATGCCAAAGGAGCGGCCCGGGGGCATCTGGAAGCCGGGGCTGAAAAGGTCATCATCTCGGCGCCGTTTAAAATGAAGAACAATCCGGCCATACCCGAGGATGCCGTCACCACCGTTATGGGGATAAACGACAGTCAGTATGATCCCCGGCGGCACAAGATCATCTCCAACGCTTCCTGCACCACGACTTGTCTGGCCCATATGATGAAACCCCTGCTAAATGCCTTCGGTCCCAAGCGGATCCTTTCGGCAACCATGGCCACGGTCCATGCCGCCACCGGTTCCCAGGCGGTGCTTGACCAACTTCCCAAGAGCGGTAAATCGGACCTGCGCAAAAATCGAAGCATCATGAACAATATTATCCTGACCACCACCGGCGCTGCCCGGGCGCTGCGCCTGGTGATTCCCGAGATGGAAGAGATCGGTTTCATCGCCGAATCGGTCCGGATTCCCACCGCCAGCGGATCGCTGATCATTCTGGTATTAAATTTACAGGACGACCCGGCCGGTCCCCCATCCACCGGGAAATGATTAACGATATCTATCGGCAGACCGATAAAGCCGATCAACGGGGCTACCTCCATTTTTCGGAAAAGCAGAATGTCTCCGGTGATATTGTCGGTATCCCCCGGGCGGCCGCCATTATCGAAGGGAGTGAAACCCATACCCGCACAGCGGAAGTGACCCTTGACCTGGCCAATGTCCCCGGGATTCCACCCGACCTGTTGGCCGGGCTAGAGAACACCTTGGTCCGCACACCGGTCACGCAGGCGGTGGTATACGGATGGTATGACAATGAGCTGGGCAGTTACGTCAATATGCTGGGAGACCGGACGGTGACGGTGGCGGAGGATTTATAATATCGGTTGGCCGACCGATACAACGGGCCAACGGGCTAACCGGCAAACCGATATTATACAATTACTTAACCGGATAAAATCATTTGGGGAGAGGGTTTCGGCCCGGCGGGTGGGGTCGATGCCGGCGGCCGCAAGAGCCTTGATGGCGGTTTCCGGAGACAGGTCGAGAAAGCTGCCGGAAAGCGCGTTTTTGAGGGTTTTTCGGCGTTGCGAGAACGCCGCTTGAATGACCCGGTGGAGAAACGTCTCGTCACGAGGGACCGTTTCAAGTGTTTGCCGAAACCGGATTTCCAATACGGTTGAATCGACTTTAGGCCGGGGGAAAAAGGATTCGGCAGGAAAATCGGCAAGCCGTCCAACCCTGGCGCAATAGGCGAGCATCACCGTGATCCGGCCGTAGGTCCGGGTGCCCGGCGAAGCCATCAATCTTTCGGCCAGCTCCTTTTGAAACATCAATACCGCCCGGTCGATCCAGTGTCGAGACATGATTAACTGTACCAGCACCTGAGATGATATCTGGTAAGGTAAATTCCCGATGACCACCAGGCTGCCGGTTTCAGACGCCAGATGAGCAATGTCCACATCCAAAATATCCTTTTCGATAATCCGCACATTGTCAATTTCCGCCGCAAGTATTTCCGTTTTGAGCAGACCGGTAATCCGGCGGTCTGTTTCCACCGCGTAAACCAGGGCCGCTTTCCGGGCGGCTGGAATGGTCAGTGCGCCGAGTCCGGCCCCTATCTCGAGGACGATGTCGTCCGGGTTGATTCGGGTTGCGGCGACGATTTTTCCGGCAGCATCCGGGTGTTTTAAAAAATGCTGCCCAAGTTGTTTTTTAGCCTGGATCTGCCAGGCATTTAACAGCGTTCGGGGGTAAGTCATAGTAATATAATCCAGGTTGA
>JGI24024J18818_10001265_pt1 | contig 10314 bp, 8 predicted proteins | sample Cruoilmetagenom2_FD_18818 | JGI IMG/M metagenome (IMG submission 18818) | reverse complement strand
AAATGGCTTGATCCCATTGGATTTAAATTTGCAGATCAATTAGACGAAAAGAGTTCATTCTTCGATTTTTCTAAAGTCAATATTGGGGATACGATTACTCTTCGGGAACATTTCCGTTGTATGCCAGAAATCATAGAGTTCTCCAATAAGATTTCCTATCAAAATAGTAAATTGATTGCACTTAGACAATATTCTGCCAATCGACTTGAACCAATTAAAACACGCTACTTATCTCATGGGGTTCGGGAAGGATCTTCACAAAATGCACGTAACGAAGTTGAAGCAAAAGCGATTGTAGAGCAAATTATCACTTGCTTAAAAGACTCAGCATATGACGGCAAAACAATGGGAGTCATTTCTTTACAGGGGAGTTCACAAGCTGATTATATTCAAAATTTATTAATAGATGCCATCGGAGCCGAGGAAATGGAACTGAGACGTATTGTCTGTGGGGATGCCTATGCCTTTCAAGGTGATGAGCGCGATGTGATATTCCTATCACTGGTAGCAGCAAAAGGGCAAACTATTATTAAATCCATGACTGATGATAAAGCTCGTCAACGATTTAACGTTGCAGTTAGTCGTGCCAAAGATCAAATCTGGCTATTCCATTCCATTACAATTAACGAAATTAAAAATAGCGATTGCATGCGCTATCAACTATTAAGTTATTTTTATAACCCATTAAAAGAAGTAAATGAATCCAATCGCGCTCTTTGCGACAGTCAATTTGAACGAGATGTCTTTGATAATCTCACAGACAAAGGATTCAAAGTCATTCCACAATTCAATGTATCTAATTTTAAAATTGATCTTGTAGTTCAAGGAGAACATACTCGAATTGCAGTAGAGTGTGATGGAGACCATTGGCATACTTCCCTTGAGGATCGAGAGAAAGATTTCCATCGTCAACGTATATTGGAACGTGCAGGTTGGACATTCTGGCGTGTGCTCGGTAGTACTTATTATTTTAATCCTCAAAAAGCGTTAGAGAGCTTGTGGTCAATGCTTGAAGAATTGAAGATTCGTCCCTACCTAGAATGGACTAGAGAAGAAGTTTTTAATTCTGAGAGTTCACATGGACATGATTTAGAAGAAGTTATTGTTCCTCCAGAAAATGAAGTTGTATCAACAAAGGAAGAAACAACCATAAGAGTATTGGAAGTACCTGTGAGTGAAAAATCAGAAACTACTGAAGTTAATTTTGAACATTTTGAAGTAACTCCCCCTGCTGTTGCATCCAGCGAGCAAATGAATATGGGGCTAGACGAGCATTCAGATACTTTAAGTGATTTTCAGACTGACCTTTTTACAAACCCAGAATATGAACATTACAAACAGTTTTTGAGAAAAGAATCGTTTGAAGTCTTGCAAGATCAGCCACCGTCTAATACACTCTATGTCGTTGGAACGGAGAGCTTACGTAAAGAATTGGAATACATTAGTCCAAAGAATAATTCCTTTACTTACCGTAAAAACGGAATGGCTATATCAGATGGTGAACCTGTGTGGAGCATTTCATTCGAAAAACAATCTCTCCTAAATAAATCAATAGAGGTACAAAAACCAAATATAATAAGTAAAGCAACAAAAATGAAAAAGAATCTTAATTACTCACCTTCAATAAAAACTGTGAAAGCAGATTCAGGAAAACCTGATTTCAATACTCACCTTTCCACACTCATTAATGAAATGAAGCTGATCGGTTTAGAAGTAATTGATTATCGAGATAAGTCTGCAACAATCTATGTAATCGGTGATAAAGCTATTGAAAAAGATTTAAGAACTTACAAATCTCATAATCTTGAATTCCGCTATCTAGAAAAAGGAAATAGGACAACAAAATTTAGATCTGCTTGGTATTCAAAGGTAACTTCTAAATAATCTAAGGCAAATAAATACAGCCCCACCTTTACAATGGTGGGGCTGTATTTATTTCTTAGTTATTAACAAAACTCGTCCTTTTCTGAACACGTCATAATTGGTTCTCAAAGTTATCATTTTGAATCTATTACATGTAATAAAACTCTGACCATTATTCTACGTTCATTAACCATAAAGATTCTATCTTATGTTACAATTAATATAGGATTAAATTGGAAATGAGGAATGAATGTGTTAATTGGATATGCACGTGTGTCTACAGGTTTACAAAACTTAGATTTGCAAACAGATGCTCTTTCTAAATATGGATGTGTAAAAATATTTCACGATAAGATGAGTGGGTCAAAAAAACAACGACCTGGATTAGAAGAAGCTCTCCAATATGCTCGTCAAGGGGATACCATAGTTGTATGGCGATTAGATCGTCTTGGTCGAAACATGCAAGACTTGATTGACCTTGTCAACACCTTGAATGACCAAAGCATTGGGTTTCACAGTCTTCAAGAGAATCTGACTATGAATCGGAGTAATGCTACCGGTCAACTGATGTTTCATCTCTTTGCTGCATTTGCTGAGTTTGAACGAAATCTTATTCAAGAACGATCTGCTGCAGGACGAGTGGCGGCTAAAGCGAGGGGGCGTCTTGGTGGACGTCCAGAGAAATACAGAGATAAAGATATTGAAATGATGAAAGCTCTTATTGATGGAGGAACACCAATCAAAGATGTGGCGGAACGATGGGGTGTTTCTCGAACAACTATTTATCGTTATTTGGAACGTAAGTAATCATTATATAGAGATAACTGCAAGGAAATCATTAGTATATATAAATAGTCAGAAGGTATGAAAAGTCATTATAAATTCCATATATATATACATAGAAGAAACTCAAAAAAGTTGTGCTCTTTTTTGGGTAATAGGAAAAGTAGCGATACCACATCCCATTCAGTAAAAGATGAGTAAATAGACGATTTAAAGCCCCCTTGAACTTTAATTCAAAGGGGATATCAGATTACTCCTTAGGTGTAGGAAAAGGGGAAAGTGCTATTTATAAAACGGCATGAAAAATTGGTAGACCCTGTAGATAATAATTATTAATTACTCGGCCATAAACACACCTTTATACGGAGTTCTCATTACTTTTATCCATTGATTTAAGGTATCCCTATTAACTTGCGTTATTGGATAATTTCTTGCTGTACAAACTTTTTCAGCCCCTGGAGAAAGTGAACTTGTGGTAACTATTAGACCAGATTTTGCACCATACTCCTGAATGTCAGCCCAAAGGGATTTTACAACCATTTTCTCAATTTTATCTTTATATCTTTTACATTGAATGATAATGAGCGGTGGTCCTAATTTATCATTTTCATGAGTCCACAATCTTGCATCTATGCCATCATCATTTCTGCCTTCTCCAATTTCTACGTAATATCCTTGCTTTTCAAAGAATTCACATGTTAGTGCTTCAAACTTTCTCCAATGGATATTTCCGATTGAGTCAAAGTTGTGGCTTAGGTAATCAATATATCTTTGATCAATAAATTTACCGTAAAGTGTTTCTAATGATTCATTTTCAAACAAGTTTTTTAGTTGAGCAGTATCCATCCAATTAATTTGTCTAACTTCCCCCCATGGACTTCTATGAAGTTCTGAATTAATTCCTTTCATTATTTCAATTGCCATTTCAAATCCCTTTTTTCCGTATTTAGTCCCGGATTCTATTAAATAAGGTAAAGGGTCTATGCTGTTGCTAATGCTATTACTTTCAGCATGAATTCGTGTTGCCTGTGAAAGAAAAGCAACACCGGAAGAAGATAAATCCATAAACATCTTTAGTAGTTTTGGATTATCCCTATACTTCTTAAACAAGAATAAGGAAGAAGGTATAGTACTAGGACTTGGTATATTACCTACTTTATATAATAAATTTGTAATAAGTTCTTCATATTCCTCTGATCTAATTCTTAGTAAATCATTATTATTACCGAACCATATTGAATGAAATTGACTAGGAACAATATCATTAAACTCCTCAAGGGTAAGACCTAAACCAGATTTATAACCTATAATTTCGCTAGTACGACCTATTAAATGATTTCAATTTATCCATATCGCCATTTCTATCACCCATCTAAATTAGTTTGTAAAAATATTGTATTTTCTAAGGGGGAGTATATGTCCAATCTATATAAAATTCAATTAAATGTAAACTACAATTAAATAAAAGTTATCCTGGAATTGAAATGGCTTGTGCTCTATGAAATTAAAAAAGGTAGTCCATTAATTATGCGTAATTTTAATAGCTCACATAGTAGTATTCTCGTGATTAAAGAGGAATTGGTAAAGGAATGTGGAATATTACGATAAAGAGGTGAAATTATGGGGGAGTTCTTGAGTACATTTGTTTTTATTTTACCCGGTATCATGGCTTATTTTTGGTTGCAAGTATTTGGTCTTAATCCTTCAGTTAAGCACACAGCACCAGAATTATCAGGTATAGCAGCATTACTGTGGTTACCAGTGAGTTTTATTACATTATTAGTACTAAATACATGGGGAGCTATAGGAACAGGAGTTTTTTCAGTAGATCAAGTATGGACGATAGAAGCCTTAAACACTGCTACTTCAGACATTAAATATCTAGTATTATTTCTTTTAGCTAGTTTTATTGTAAGTTTCATCATTTGTTGGATTTGGAGTTTATGGGGACATGAGATTTTAAGATATGGAATAAATTATGTGAGGGAAAAGAGAAAAATTGCTCCGTTATCTTCAAGTGCATCAGTATGGGAGGAGTTTTTCATAAAGATAAATGATGATGGGAAAGATAATTCTGTCTTGAAAGAAAAAAATACTTCAGCTGAAGAAACTGTTGTTGAAGAAGCTGTTGCTAAAGCTGTTGGTAAACAAGCTGTCTATATTGTTTACAAAATAGATAAGCCCGAGAATTATGTCGCAGGGTCAATGACCAAAGCTTCAAGACCAATAGAGGTTGATAAAGCTTTGGTTTTAGAAGATACAGAAATTTGGATGAATTTAATAGATAATGTTTACGAATTTGATGTTAAGAGAACATATATTGATACTAAAACAGGCATGGTTGTAAAGGAAATAGATCCTAATAAATATAAAATAAAAAAAATCAAACCTAAAGATAGCTAATAAACTAAATCATTTTTTTGTTATGGGTGGTGTGGGTGGGGTAACTTTTCGACCATCTACTGAACCTTTTATTTTCCCACCGGGCACTTTATACGTTGGGACTTCATTACTTTTAATGTAAGAAAATTTTGACTGTTTTTTTTTCAAATTAATTGCTCCTTTCAATTTTTACGTATTTTAAATTTGTTCATTTTCGAGGATTTGGAGGATTTGGAGGTGATACTTTAGTCCCTTCAACGGACCTTTCTTCTTTAGTCTTTTTTTGTAAAGTTTCGTTTCTAATACTCTCCATGAATTATCCCTCCTTCGTAGAAATTGGTAGACAGGTGTCAATTGGGTATAATTCGACACAAAAAGGAATTATCCTTTATTGTTATTAAATAATGTAAAGAACTAAAAAGTTTAGTAAGATACAAGTTAAAAATCAATAAAAGCATAACTCCTTTGAGATGTGCTTTTTTTAATTAATTCATGAAATAAAACTATCCAAAAACCTCGAATGAAGAAAAAAAGATACTTGAGTTTGTATATATTCGTTTAAACGCAACAATTAAGAAGACCGTTTGTATGTGGCAACAATCGCTTACTGAACATTTGGGACATTTTTACTTACAATAACGATTTGTCGAGGAATACATCCAATATTTATGGATTAAGAATCGTGTGGTGCATCATTTTTGTTTACGAAATTATCATAAAATCTAGTGAAGTTATTTAAAACATTTTTGTTTTGAACCTTTTTCAAATCCTATCCGTATATAATCTAACTAGCAAATTAACAGAAAAAGTGAGGTGGATTTATGTTTAACGCAATAAAACTTCTATTTAAAGAAATTGCATATCCTTTTTTGATAATTTTAATTTTGATAATAATCTCCTTTTTAACTTACTTAATAAGCCCGAGTTTAAGTGGCTATCTAACAATAACAGCGTTTTATTTAATACTCATTGGATTCTCTTTTTATTATTTAAATTATTCAAAAATTAAAGAAAGAAAAAACAAATCATTATTTGCTTGGCTTGACATACTTGATGGAAATAATGAATTTTTAGAAAATTTATACAGCCATAAGAAAGTTGAAAAAGACTTATTAATTAATTTGAACACTGTATATGATGCAGTACTAAATTATACCGAAAGGGATATCAAAAAACTCAGGCTATTAAAAGTTTATTTTAAATCTATTAATAATGAATCACCTATTGATTTGTTTGCCAAAGTATTTATTACTTTCTTATTTGGTATATTTGCCGCAAATTTGAGTAATGGAAAAATTCTTTCCCATTTCAAGGGAGTATCACCCCTTGCATTGGATATATCATCCACTTACCTAACTGTTTTAAATTTAATAATGCTTTTCTTCATGTTTTTAATTGGTGTTACCTTTATATTAAGCGAATTGTTTATTGGAAAAAAACGAACGAAGTTTATAGAAGAAGTGTTAGAAATGTGTATTAAAGAAGTAGAAGAATGATCCAGGTATAACAAAATTCTAGCTAAGTACAAATGGATAGACCATGATCCATTAGATGGTGAAAGAACCATTAGCATAAAATGGAAAAGAATACATGTCACCCTTACCCAATGAACAATTGGATAGATGCATACCTGTAAGGCAGATCCCTTGAAATAAAAAATTATGAAACATAATTTGTAATATGAATTCAAGGCATATTAAAAAAGCCTGAAGCAATTTCAGGCTTTTACTAATGAAAGCACCCAATTAGATGGTAACAAAAAATTGCAACTATTTATTTAAAAAATAGTATTAACGATAAACTGATTTTAAAAGAACCATCCCACAATTAAGGTGCGACTCTCTAAATAAACATTTGCTGCATTAATCCTTTTTTCTGATTCTTTAGTGATTCGCTTTTATATTTTTCATTCTCAATTTTAGAATCAAGTGTTGAGAAAAAATCAGATATTTTTTGTTGTTCTTTTATAGTTGGAATCATAAATTCTATATTTGAAATAATATTCCAATCAGCTCTTGGCATTTTTGAACCGGAAGACTTGTTTGCATACTTCATAAAGTATTCACTTTGAATAAAATAATATAGAAATTTTTTCTTAAGATTTGAAACACGGGGACTTAATACCCAAATTTCTGTTGAACACATTCCTTCTGAGTCGGAAAACCAAAATTTTTTTAAATACGGTCGTAACTTCCCAAATAACACCGATCCTCTACTAAACTTGTTTTTCATACTTGTCTGATCAACGTAGTTTGTATCTTTTATTAATCTTCCACTTCCAGATTCAATATTTTCTAGCTCAATACACATGTTCAAATCAGAACCATCTTCAGGAATTACTTTGTCACTTTTATTTGATACTACATTCCTAAACATAAAAGACTCCCAATCCGGAAACTTCCTATCATTCTCATCCTTAAATCGAACATCTCGAGAAAAAATTTTCTGCATCATGCCCTTTTTCAGTTCTTCCAACTTTTCAATTTTCTCCTGTTGCTTTTCGATTTTCTGGTCAAGGGACGAGAAGAAGAAAGCAATTTTTTGTTGTTCTTGAAGATTTGGAATTGAAACTAATGATTGTTTAAGCTCATGACCTGATATATTAGGAAAAGTCGAACCAGTACTTCTTTTTAATATCTTTTCAACTTCTTTTTCAAGTACAAATTTCAGATATTTTGAAGTTGTTTTATTTTCTAATCCACTTATTGCAGCAACTCCTCTGCCAACACAGTATTTTTGATCAGATATATTCATTCTACCTATTGAACTTCCTCTAACACATAATAAGACATCGCCTGGCTTCGAATATTTTGTAGGTTTAGTAGTCCATTGAATAGGAGTAGGATATATATTTCCAAATTCAGTTGGACCATTTATTAATGGTTCACCGTGTTGTAAAGTGTTGTATGAATCCCCACTTGGAGACTGTCCCATAGTAATATTGGTTATTTGATTGAAGTTGAATTCTCTCCACTCCCCGTCAAACCCCTCGAATCTCAACGTTGGAAAATTCATAATCACACCCCCAACTCTTTAAAATACTTCTCAAGCTCCAAATCAATATCCATAATCTCCTGATCAATCTCTTTCAATCGAGATTGAACAGCAATCAAGTCAATTAATTCTTCTTCTTCAAAAGTATCAACATACCTAGGAATGTTTAGATTAAAATCATTCTCTTTAATTTCATCAAGTTTTGCTACATATGAATATTTCTCAATAGATTCTCGTGTTTTATAAATTTCCACAATTTTCTTAACATTTTCATCTGTTAAGTTATTTTGATTTTTCCCTTTTTCAAATTCATTAGAAGCATCAATAAAAATGACATTATCCCCAGCTTCCCTACTTTTCTTAAACACCAAAATACTTGTGGGAATGGTTGTTCCAAAGAATACATTCGCAGGTAATCCGATAACTGCATCTAAGTAATTCTTTTCTTCTATCAAGTATTTGCGAATAATACCCTCTGCTGCCCCACGGAATAAAACGCCATGAGGAAGTACGACTGCCATTGTTCCATTGTCGTCAAGTTGGTGAATCATATGTTGAACAAATGCAAAATCGGCTTTTGATTTTGGCGCGAGTCTTCCGTATGCACTGAAACGTTCATCATCTAAGTATTTTGAATCTGCACTCCAATTAGCGCTGTATGGTGGATTCGCTACCACTGCTTCAAAACGGATATCGATGTGACGTGGATTTTCTAACGTATCGTCGTTTTTAATATCAAAGTCAGTGTAGCGCAAGTCATGTAGCAACATATTCATACGAGCTAAGTTGAATGTTGTTGTTGTAAGTTCTTGTCCATAAAATAATCGAACATTGGATTCTTTGGCAACCCGCAACATAAGGGAACCTGATCCACATGTAGGGTCATAAACATTTTTCAAATTAGGTTTATTGTGCGTGACTATTTTCGCCAAGATTTTAGAAACTTGTTGTGGTGTATAGAATTCGCCTGCTTTTTTCCCAGCGTTTGCAGCGAATTGTGAAATTAAGTATTCATATGCATCACCTAATACATCAATATCAACGTCATCATGTAAGAATGGAATATCGTTAATGCTCACCATAATCTTAGCAATCAGTTTTGAGCGAGACTTTACATCACGACCCAATTTAGAAGACGTTAAATCCATATCGTCAAATAAATTCTCGAAATCTTGTTGGCTGTTTGTGCCTAACGAAGACTGTTCAATGGCTTTAATGGCTTTGTGTAGAAGTTCAATGTCGAAGTTCCCTTTTTCGCCTATATGAATTTCTTTGACCATCGAAGAGAAAAGAAATTCAGGTTCAATTACGAAACCGATTTCTTCAAGTAATGTTTCGATTAAACCTTCTTTGTATTCTTCGTCTTTCCATGCGTCTTCGTAAGTGATGTTGTCTTCTTCTAGTAATTTTTCAATACGTGCTTCTGTCTTTTCAGAAAGATAACGATAGAAAATTAACCCTAAGATATAGTTTTTAAAATCGTAGGCTTCCATTTGACCACGTAAGTCATTCGCCATTGTCCATAGTTTTTTATGCAATTCTGCTTGTTGCAGACGCTGTTTTTCTGTAGTTGTCATGTATAAAATCTCCTCAATTTATGAGTACTTTCGTACGTTTGAATAAATAAAATCTTTTACGGCTTGCACGCGTTTCCGCTTTTCTATAAATGGTGCTTTAATAGCATCATTAATTTCTTGATCAGGGGAAACCCCTTTGAATTCAAATTCACGCAGGAAATATTCAAGTTTTTCTTCTGCCACTTGGACTTGCTGTGACATATGCTGAATTTCTTGTTTACGTCTATCATTTTCAAAATCATGGAACTTTTGATCCACAGAATCATTGTTCGTGATTGTTGGAGCTACACGTTTCAAGAATTCAAGTAATAAATCTCGTTTTAAACGCATTTCGTCACTAGCCGATGCGTTTACTTCTTTAATCGCTCTTCTAACTGCAGCATCACGTTCTTGTTTATTTTCAAAGTTGATATTACGTAATAATTCAAGAATGTAATCAACATCAATGCGATCTGTTTGCATTAATTCAATTTCAAAATCAACGTCATCAATGACTGAAACTTTCTGGACTTCTGGTTTCTGACTGACTTCATACAAGTGAAGATATTTACTCCGGAAATCTTGATAGGTTTGCTCATTAATCCCCAGCTCTTCTGCTTTAAACTCAAATTCCACAAACGTTTTAAGTTTAGTAAGGACTTTTGTGAGATCACGGAAAGCTAAAATGAATTCTTTTTGTTTTGTTTCTCCTTCGAGACCATCAACTGCTTGCGGA
>JGI24024J18818_10001264_pt1 | contig 10316 bp, 8 predicted proteins | sample Cruoilmetagenom2_FD_18818 | JGI IMG/M metagenome (IMG submission 18818) | reverse complement strand
GGTACGACACTCGGACTCGCCTGGTCGAGCCCCGAGAGCCTGGATCAAGCCGTCGAACGAGGGCGAGGTATCTACCAGAGCCGCAAGCGGGGTCTGTGGGAGAAGGGTGCTACGTCGGGGGCAACGCAGGATCTGCTGGGGATTGCCGTCGACTGCGACCGCGACGCTCTTCGCTTCACAGTCCGTCAGCATGGCGAAGGTTTCTGCCACCTGGGTACCCGCAGCTGCTGGGGGGATGACTCCGGCATCGGCCGTCTCTCCCGGCGGCTCGCAGGCCTGGCTGCCGACCCCAAATCGGAATCGAACACCGTCCGGCTGCTGAACGACGCCACCCTCCTCTCAGCCAAGCTCCGGGAGGAAGCTGATGAACTGGCCACGGCGTCCTCTCGCCGGGATGTGACGGAGGAGGCCGCCGACGTGATCTACTTCACGCTCGTCAAAGCCGCTGCTTCCGGCGTCGACGTCGCAGATGTCGAGCGGGAACTCGATCGGCGTGCCCTCAGAGTGAAACGACGGCCGATGGAGAGCAAACAGGGGTACAGCGGATGAGCCGACTCAAGCGTGTCAACGCGGACCAGATGGTCGGAGAGAGTCGCTTCGTGGTCGATGCTGCGACGCTCGCGGGAGCGGCAGCAATCGTCGAGGATGTCCGGCTCCGGGGAGAAACCGCCGTTCGCGAGCACAGTGAGCGGTTCGGGGATCTCTCCCCGGATGATCCGATCGTCCTGGACCGCAGGCACCTCGAGACTGCTCTTGCAGAAGTGGGGCCGTCGATCCGGGGACTGCTCGAACGTGTTGCAGGAAGGATCGAGACCTTTTCCCGGGAACAACGCTCCTGTCTGGTCGATCTGGACACGACGGTGCTTGGGGGTAGAGCCGGGCATCGATGGCTCCCTGTGACCACTGCGGGTGCGTACGCCCCTGGGGGTCGCTACCCGTTGCCGTCATCGGTGCTGATGACGGTGATCCCGGCACGTGTTGCTGGTGTGAGCCAGGTGTGGGCTGCGTCGCCCCGTCCGACGCCGGTGACGCTCGCCGCTGCGGCGGTTGCAGGCGCGGACGGCCTCCTCGCCATCGGTGGAGCCCAGGCGATCGCTGCACTCGCCTTCGGTGTGTTCGGCCCGTCGAGCGACGTCGTTGTGGGACCGGGGAACCGCTGGGTCACGGCCGCCAAGAAGCACCTCTACGGCGAGATCGGCATCGACGGCCTCGCCGGTCCGAGCGAGATCGTCGTTGTTGCCGACGCGACGGCCAATCCATGCCTGGTCGCCGCCGACCTCCTGGCACAGGCGGAGCACGACCCTGAGGCTCTGCCCATCCTCATCACCGACACTCCCGACCTGATCCCGGATGTGGAACGGTTCCTCTCCGCCGAACTCGAGACGCTGCCAACAGCCGCTATCGCCGAACCGGCGCTCGACGGCGGGTATGCAGTCGCGGTGAGCGATATGGATGCGGCTGCCGAGCTGTGCGACCGCATCGCCCCGGAGCACCTCGCACTTCACGTGGAGGATCCCGAAACTGTGGCCGGACTCTTCAACTCCTATGGATCGTTGTTCGTCGGTGAGGGCAGCGCCGAGGTGTTCGCCGACTACGGTGCAGGTCCGAACCACGTGCTTCCGACGGACGGAGGAGCGCGGTTCCAGTCCGGGCTCTCCGTGATGACGTTCCTCAAGGCACCCACGTGGTTGACTCTCCACGACCCGGCATCAACGGCGAAGGACGCGGCCCGACTCGCTCGACTGGAGGGCCTCGAGGCACACGCAAGAGCAGCCGAGCTCCGGATGTAACCCTCCCAGGACGGACTCCACGATGACCCGGATAGATTCAGATGTTCTCCCGACACCCCCGGGAGGCACATCTGTGCTCACTCGTACAATGGCCGATGTGAGAACGAAACCCCGAAGTAGCGGCACATCCGACCAGGCTCTCACTGGTCGCTCTTCGGGGATCGTGACCATCACATGTCCCGTGGAGCACGGCTCGTGAGTCGCGGAGCGGTCGGCGTCGCCCTGGCTACTGTCGGCGCGATCATCTTCGGTGTGAGCGCAACTCTCGTCGCGTTCGCCATCGAGGACATCGACCCATTCCGCCTTGCATCCCTGCGGATAGCGGTCGCCGGCCTCGTGCTCCTGCCGTGGGCGATCGTTCACCGGGCTGCGATCTGGCGGGCGCCGTTCCTCGTGGCAGTGGTTGGCCTCCTGCAGATCGTGCTCAACGGAGCCCTCTACATCGCAATCGATCGGATCGGAGTTGGGCCTGCCGTCGGTCTCGAGTTTCTCGCACCTGTCCTTGTGGTGACGTGGGACCGGGTCGCCGGTCATGCACACCCACGACCGATCACGTGGGCTGCCGTGGCAAGTGCGGTCGTTGGTGTGGCCCTCCTGGTCCAGATCGGTGATCTGGAGAGCCTCGACATGGTGGGGCTGCTCGCCGGCCTCATCTCGGCCGTCGGTCTTGCCATCTACCTTCGACTTGCCGAACACGTCGGAGCGATCGTGGGCGGGTTCCCGCTTGCGGCAGGTGCGATCACTATCGGTGGCATCGCGGGCTTTTTCTTGGCCCGCCCGTGGACCATGCCGATTCCATCTGATCCTGTCGTGATCTGGTCGGTGGTCGCTCTGGGCACCCTTGCACTAGCTCTCCCACTATCGATGGAGATCGCGGCGCTTTCTCGAGTTCCGGCGCGGATCATCGGGGTCATCATCACGATCGAACCCGTCGCAGCCGCAGTCACCGCGTGGATCTTCCTTGACCAGGCGTTGGGAATGTCTCAGATCTTCGGACTCATCCTCATCGTCGTTGCCGTGGCGGCCGTTTCGCTCACGGCATCGTCCAGTCGACCCCAGTCGGTAGCCGTTCCGGAACCGTGCTGAACCGGGAGCAACCAGTCATTTGGTGACGGTTTCGCGTTTCTGTCACTCCCGTTCCTTACGGTCGAGATGCCTCGCCACAAGGATCCGAAAGGGGTTCACATGGATCTCCGTACACAAGCCTGGATCGATCAAGATGATGCCCATGTCGCAGCGACGGTTCGCCGTCACGGGTGGCTTATCCAGTACATCGGAGGTGACACGTGCAGCAGGCCAGGTTGCGATCGCCCGCAATCTGATGATCCCCCGTTCGCGTACACGATCGGGCTGTTCGGCCTCGCCCACCCGGAGCTGCTCATCTTCGGAGTGCCACCGGGCACGGCAGCCGGAGTTCTCAACGACCTCGGCGAGCGGGTCCGCTCCGGGGAGGTGTTGATGCCCGGCGAACTCATCACGTTCGAGGACTGGCCCCACAGGGTGATCCCGGAGCCGGTTCCGAACCCGGGTGACATCGTGTTCGGTTCGAATCGGTACTACCACCGGCCGGACGAACACTCGGTCCCCGTCCTCCAACTCACCTACGACGACATCCAGGGCAGGTTCCCGTGGGATGAAGGGTACGCGGCTCCTGAGATGCAACCCAGACCCGGAACGTTCATGGCCTGAGCACGCCGATTCGCGGCTCGTATCGCCCGTTGGGCCACTGCTAGCCTCGCCGGTATGAACGCCTCGAATGCCGACCTGCGCCGTACGTCCCTCTTCGACTGGCACGAGAGCCACGGAGCCACCCTCGTCGACTTCGCGGGATGGGAGATGCCCGTTCAGTACGAGACGGGAACCATCGCCGAGCATATGGCGACCCGCCGTGGGGCAGGTCTCTTCGACGTCGCCCACATGGGTCGCTATCGATTCACCGGCCCCGGGGCATTGGATCATCTCAGCCGCGTCCTCACCAACGATCCGCGAGGCCTCAACGTAGGAGAAGCCCACTATGCCTTTCTTGGCAATGAAGGCGGCGGCGCCGTCGATGACACGTATCTGTACTGCATCGGTGTCGACGACTACCTCCTCGTCGTAAACGCCGACAACCGTCAGAAGGATTGGGACTGGATTGCAGCCCACGCTGCCGACGGATCGGAAATGGTCGACGTGAGCGACGAACTCGGAATGATCTCGCTCCAGGGACCGACCGCGACTGACGTGCTTCTGAAGGCGCTCGGCACCATCGAACTGCCGGAGAACAAGCGGAATCAGCTGTGCACGGCCGATGTGGACGGTCACCCGCTCATCATCGCTCGCACGGGATATACAGGTGAATCATCGGCGTTCGAGTTGTTCCCGGAAGCGGATTTCACCGTTGAACTGTGGAATCGGCTCGTCACGGCCGGGGCCGTTCCGAACGGACTCGCAGCGCGGGATTCGCTCCGACTCGAAGCAGGACTGCCACTCTACGGGCACGAACTTGGTGTCGACATCGACGGCAACGAGATCCCGATCTTCGCGAACTCGCTTGCAACGTGGGGGGTTCGGGGTTCGGGAGGGGAATTCATCGGGAGCACCGAACTCGACCGGCAGCGTGCCGAGTACGAGGCGATCAAGAGAGATGAGTTGGAGGTGCCGGTGTTCGAACGGCGCCTCACCCATCTGGTGCAACCGATCGCTGTGTTCGACGGTCGCAAGCCGCTGCGCGCCGGCTACCAACTGCTCCTCGACGGAGAGCCGGTCGGTTACGTCACGTCGGGGAACAGCGTTCCGTACGCTCGGTTCGAGGGACCCGGTATCGATGCCCTGCCGGGCGAGGAGTACGGACTTCGCCCCGTCGGCCTCGCTCTCGTCCGCTCCGATATCCGCTATCGATCTGACATTCCCGTCGTGTTCGAAGTCGTCGATGCTCGCGGTCGGTCGAGCAACGCGGAACTGGTCCAGCGCAACGTGTGGCCGACCGCCCCGTTCGTGCGCCCGTACCCCGGGTTCGAAGCGAAGGAACCAGGAGCCGTCCTGGAGACGAACGATCTGCCCGCCCGCGCCGACCTCCTGCGTCGTGACAGCGACGCCAACACACGGTGGCGGCGCCAAGACTGCATCAACCTCATCCCGTCGGAACAGTGCACGTCGCCGTTCGTCGACACGTTGTGCCGGGAGGATCCGGCGGGTCGCTACAACGAGCACAATCGTCTCAAGGCGCTTGGTCCGAACGCCGGCGATGTCCGCTACTACCAGGGAACCGGCTTCATCACCGAGAAGGAGGATGACCTCCGGGCAGCCCTGCGTGCGTTCTTCGGATGCAGCCAGACCGAGCCGCGCGTCGTCAGCGGACAGATGGCCAACGACGCCGTCTACGACGCCCTCAAGCAGTTCAGGAACCGATTCCACAGCCGAAGGGCACCTCAACTCCTCGAACGAGTCCTCGTCCACGACCTGAACAAGGGCGGGCATCTGAGTGCGCAGATCGGAGGTGCTCTCAAGAACTACGTCGCCATCGATCCGAGAACAGAGCGACCTGCCGTCGAGCAGTTCCCGATGCGAAGTGATCTTCCGTTCGCCATCGACGTGGAGGCGACCAAGGAGCTGATTGCAGCGACGAATCCGACGTTGATTGTCTTCGGTCGCAGCGTGATCATCCACAAGGAGCCGGTTGCGCCAATCGCTGCCTTCGTTCACGATCTCTACGGCGTCGATAACCCTGACCGCCCGCTCATCATGTACGACGGGGCCCATGTGCTCGGTCTTCTCGGTCCGTACTTCCAGGATCCGCTCGCTGAGGGCGCCGACGTTGTAACCGGCTCGACGCACAAGAGCTACTTTGGGCCGCAGCGTGGGGTGATCCTGAGCAACATCGATCCGGGTTCACCGTTCGAAGGCTTCTGGCGTCACGTCGAGTCCCGGACTTTCCCGGGCCACGTGAGCAACCACCATCTCGGCACACTCCTCGGGCTGCTCGGTGCAACCTACGAGATGCTGGAATACCGGGATCAGTATCCGCCCCAGGTCATCGCGAACGCTCGTGCGTTCGCCGTTGCCCTCCACAACGAAGGCCTCGCCCTCGAGGGCGATCCCGCCATCGGGTTCACCGAAACACACCAAGTTGTACTGCGCGTGTCCCGGGCGCAGGGCATCCGACTCGCCGACGTCCTGGAGCAGAACAACGTGATCACGAACTCCCAGGCACTCCACGACGATCCGAGTTTCACTGCCGCAAGCGGCATCCGGATGGGCACATCGGAGATGACCAGGTACGGAATGGTCGAATCCGACTTCGAGGCGCTCGCACCGCTGATCGCCGAGATCGTTCGCGACGGGCACCGCCGACCAGAAGGCCCCTGGGCGAACACCGTCACCGAGTTCCGGAGCCGCTTCCGCGAGATGGGCTACGTGCTGTAGCGGTCATCGCGTCGCATCTCGCTCACTTGCCCGAGCGATCATCGAGATCACCGTCGAGTGCCACCGGCTTCGGTGGCTCCCGAACCTGAGCCGCGGACGATCGTCCGAGCCAGGCTACCAACCGCTCTGGTAGGCGGAGCCCGTCAGCTGGGCGAGATCGACGTCGTACAGGACGCACTCGGCGATGCGCTCGCCGCTCTCCCAAAGATCCTGTTCCGGCCAGGTACCGGTGAAGTCGAGGCTCGACGTCTCGTAGTCACGACCCACGTAGCCATCGAATGCAGCGAGGCACACGTTGGTCAATTCCGTTGTCAGCGCGTCCTCACCCGGATACGGTCCTTCGGCGTACTCGTGAACGTAGAAGACCTCATTGTCGTGCGGTGTGTCACACGGTGTCGCCGAGTACTCATTGCCATCGACGTATTGCTGCATCTGGTCGTCATTGATGCACATGCCAATCGAGAGGGGCGCATATCCATCCCCGCCGGCATTGTCCGGTGTTGTGCCGGCAGCGGAGCCACCGTCGACTCGAGCAAGGGTCTTCTCCGTGTTGAGCGTTCCCTGCCAGTACGCGCTGTCCGCCTGGCGCCAGATCTCGATCTGCATGGGCGAGTCGAGATCATGGCTACGCAGCACATCGCAGTAGTCAGCCATGGTTCCGTCGGTCGCCGGTATCAGACCCTCGATCTCCGACACGATGTCTCCGCCTCGGACTCCGGTCAGATCGGCGGCAGAGCCTGAGGCGACCGAATAGACCCAGATCCCTGCACCATCGTCGGTCACCAGCGCTGACCCGTTGATACCGATCGACGTGACGTCCTCACCGGCCTGCAACTGAGGCAGAACATCGTTAACTTCGTCATGTCCGATTGCGAATGCTTGCCCTTCACTGTCGCCTGCGTAGTTGACGCCGATCACGAGGCCATCCTCGCTCACCAACGGTCCGCCGGAGTTTCCGGGCAGGATGTCGCTGGTGTGTTCGATGACCGTATCCACGGACGCCCAACTCGACTCGCCGTCGGCCTTCTCCTTCGACACGATCCCATCGAGAAGCGTGTACTCGTGATCGCCGAGCGGGAACCCTGCCGCATAGACGTCCGTGCCGACGGCAAGATCATCGGTGTACCAGGACAAGTACTCGAAGCCGTCACCATCGACGTCAATGACCGCGAGATCCGAACATTCGGAGACACCAAGGATCTTCGCGTTGCGGGGTTCGTCCTCGCCGTCGACGTACACCTGGAGAAAGGCGGCGCCTGTGACAACGTGATTGTTCGTCACAGCAATACCGTCCGGGCTGATGAAGAACCCGCTGCCCGAAGAACCCTCGTTGTACTGGGTGCCCTCACCGGGGTAGTCGAAGGAGCCCTCAGCCTCGATCCTGATCACGGCACTTCGAACCTCTTGCAGTGAATGGACGGCATCATCGGCCGCAGCGGTGACCACCGTCGTATCGCCGTTCGCAGAGTCCTCGCTCGATCCCCCGCACGCCGCAGCCACGAGTGCCAACGCCATAAGAAGAACACTCCACACTGCTGGATATCCACCGGTCGTCCGTGACCTCATCTTCGACCCTTTCGNTCAAGTACTCGTCCGCCACCCGNCTCCATCGAAGAGCCGATCTTTCTTCTTCGCACGACATCCCAGAGGNGGAGCGGCGCACNNTNGTTCCTCCATTCGTGTCGGCACATCCNAGGCANGAGTTGAGTGATGANTCCGGANATTNGTACTGATCTGCCCNTGNNCCNATNGACCCNAGNNGGGCGCGGGACACNCTCNACNAACGGCCCNNNTATCGCTCTAACATCAGCCATCGACGAGCAGGAGGATCGGTACGAGAGTCGTNATCGCTGGCTGCGGCAGAGTCGGCAGCGACCTGGCGCTGCACATGGCCGAAGAAGGTCACGACGTGTCGATTATNGATNATCGTCCGGGCAAGCTCGAGACCCTTGGCACAACCTTCAACGGGACGACACACTTCGGTCGGCCTATCGATGTCCGGCTCCTCAAGGAAGCAGGAATCGAGTTCGCCGACGCGTTCGCCGCCGTCACCAACTCTGACAACATGAATGTGATGTCGGTGCAGCTCGCCAAGCAGGTGTTCGGCGTTCCCCGAACGCTTGCGCGCCTCGATGATCCGGGGCGCGCCGATTCGTATCGAACGCTCGATATCTCGTACGTCGCGGGAGCCCAGCTCACGGCGAACGTGATCTTCGAGCGGCTCGTCCACGAAGATTTCGCGTATCACGTCACGTTCTCCGGGGGTGACGTGGAGGTNGTTGAGATGATCCTCGGNGCGAAGGCCGATGGCATCGTCGTTGAGGATCTGGAGGTTGAGAATCAACTTCGTGTCGCAGCGGTGCGGCGTGGCGACCGAACCCATATCCCTGACCCATCGTTCGAACTCAGCGAGAACGATCTCGTGGTCGCTGCCGCGCGACTCGGTGTACACGATCGCGTGCACCGCTACCTCCAAATGCCGGAGTCAACATGAGGGTGGTGCTCGTAGGTGGTGGCAAGGTTGGATCGTTTCTGGCCATGGAGCTCGTGTCCGCCGGCCACTTCGTAGCCGTCGTCGAAGCGAACGAGGATCGGGCCCAGGCAGTTGCAGATGACGTCAACGCTGTCGTCATTCACGGTGATGGCACCAATGTCGGAGTGCTCGAGGCAGCCTCCGTTCGTGACGCGGACTGGCTTCTGGCAGTCACGGGCCTCGACGAAGTCAATCTCGTGGCCTGTGAGCTTGGACAGACCCTGGGTGCAGAACGTGTCTTGGCTCGTCTCAACACTCCATGGAACCGCCCGACCTTCGACGCGCTCAAGATCCCCGTCGTCGGGATCACCGACCTCATGGTGCAGGTGATATCGCAGGAGGTTGCCGTCTCCCAGCTCCATCGGATCGCCGTCATCGGGAGAGGACAGTTGTCGCTTTGTGAACTCGACATTCCCCCGGGTTTCGCCCCGATCGAACTTCAGCATCTCACGCTCCCTGAACCATCTGTCGTCGTGGCCGTCTCGCGGGAAGACCACGTCATCGTGCCTCAGGCGACAACCCAACTCCTCCCCGGCGACAGGATCACCGCAGTGACGACGATCGCTCAAGAGTCCGAGCTGCATCGGGTGTTCGCTCCGAGCGTTGAGCAATCGTGAGACATCGCGATGATCGCCGCTGGGGGATACCGTCCGATCTCGCCGGTGCGGCGCTCGCCTTCTTCTTCGAACTCATCATCGTCGCCGGGCTGGCTGTTGCCGCCTTCCTTGTCGCCGCGGTCGTCACCGCGGTGATCTGACGTGCTGATCAGGCCAGACCGCGAGGATCTGCGGATCGTTGGATACGCACTTGGACGGATCTTCACCGTCATCGCCGTGGCAAGCCTTGTACCGCTCACGTGGGCCGTCCTGGGTCGCGAGTGGCACCCGTTCGCGTCATTCCTGCTGATGATCGGGACGTTCGCCTTCCTCGGACAGCTCGGACTGCGGTATCGGCCGTCGGACGAACGCCTCGACTGGAGCCACGGGATGGTCGTCGTCGCCTTGACCTGGCTCGCCGTACCGCTGATCGGGTCGATCCCGTTCATCTTCTCCGGTCACTACGGCAGCCCGGTCGATGCGGTATTCGATGCGATGTCCGGCCTGTCGACGACGGGACTCGCCCTCGTTCAGGACCTCGATCACATGGCACCCTCGCTGAACTTCTGGCGCCATCTGCTCCATTTCCTCGGCGGGCAAGGAATCGTCATCGCAGCCCTGGTGCTCTTCGCAGGGGGCGGCGGTCTCACGCTGTACTACGGCGAGGCACGGGACGAACGAATCCTGCCGTCCGTCCGCTCTACGGCACGCTTCATCTGGGCCGTAGCGCTCGTTCATCTTGTTGTGGGCGTTCTCGTGCTGGGAGTGATCGCCCATCAGGTGTTGGGATTCGAGTGGAAACGTTCCTTCTTCCACGCACTGATGATCTTCTTCGCTGCCTTCGATACCGGCGGGTTCGCGCCGCAATCGACGAGTCTCGGTTACTACCACTCCGTCATATTCGAGTTCGCTACGACCGTCTTGATGGTTGCAGGTGCGATGTCGTTCGGTCTGCACTACGCACTGTGGAGGGGCCCTCGTCGAGCGCTGTTC
>JGI24024J18818_10001257_pt1 | contig 10333 bp, 7 predicted proteins | sample Cruoilmetagenom2_FD_18818 | JGI IMG/M metagenome (IMG submission 18818) | reverse complement strand
CTTTCAAGATTCATCTAAAAGGAATAAATCCCAAGATTAACTCGGGATTCATTCCTTTTTTAGAGTCCAATACCTAAAAGTTAGTTCAAGGTCTTTTAGGAGAGGATTTGATTATTAAATTAAAATCTCAATGAAGCGAGCTAGAGATTTTACACTTCCATCTCCCGCAAGGCTTCTTGCCGCAGTTCAAACCTCTTTACCTTCATCATGCTGGTAAGCGGCAGGCTTTCTACGATACGCACTTCCTCAGGGGTCTTGTAAACAGAAATATTCCCACGGCAATAATCCAAAACTTCAACCTCTGACATCTCCTCGCCCTCTTTTAGCAGGATGTAAGCCCGCACTGTTTCCCCGCTCACTCCACTGGGAATCCCGACCACACCCGCCATTTGAATCTTGGGGTGCGACATCAGATAAAACTCGATTTCCGCCGGGTAAATATTCTCTGCACCCCGGAGGATCATGTCCGCCATGCGGTCGAATATACTGAGATAACCTTCTTCGTCAAGGCTGCCGATATCACCGGTGTAGTAATAGCCATCGTCGTCGAATGACTTTGCTGTTTGCTCGGGATTATTATAATAACCCATCATAGCCATGGGAGATTTGCATGCAATTTCCCCAGCCTGGCCGATTGGAACCTCCCTGCGTTCTTCGTCTACAATCTTCACCGTTACTCCGGCAGGAGGCCGACCGACGGTTGTGGTTTGGATTTCTAACGGCATTTTTGCGTTTGCCATAGAAGCGACACCCATTTCTGTAATCCCGTAAATATTCATGATTCCGGAACCCAGACGCTCTCTCACAGCAATTATCAATTCAGTTGGAAGCGGTGCTCCTCCCATGCCAACTACCTTCAGGGAGGATAAATCTTTCTGGGCAATATCCATCACGTTCATCATTAGTTTCACCATAGCCGGAGCACCGGTCATCATCGTGACTTGCTCTTGCTCGATCAGGCGAAGCATCTCGATGGGATGGAATCTTGGGTGCATCACCAATTTGTTCCCTGTGTGAAGTGCCATAAGAGAGATTATTATGCCGGCATAATGGAACAGGGGGAATGGGACCAGGATTGCTGCATATTCTTCAGCGGGTTGGAAATTGATTGATTTGTCGAGAGTGACCAGCTCTGCCTGATTAGATATTACTGCTCCCTTGGGGAGACCAGTGGTGCCGGAGGTGTATAAGATTTGCAGCGTATCCTCAGCGCTGACTGGTTCTCCTTGATATGGCTCCGGCTCAGCTACCATGATATCTGTCAGCGGAATTGCATCTCCCTTTGCGCCTTCCCCGTAGACAATCACGTGCTTTAAATCAGGCAGATCGGGTCGAATCCCTTCAATCATGTCAATGTAGTTGAAACCCATCAATTCGCCGATCATGATCACTCCCACTGCCTCTGCATCGCTCAGTATATGCTTCACCTCGCTTGAGCGAAATTGTGGGTTCATAGGTACGAAAGGCGCCCCAATTTTTGATAAAGCGTAGATAGCCACTATATTTTCTACGCAAACGGGAAGGATTAACCCTACTTTGTCCCCTTTGCCAATCCCCCCCTTTGTCAGACCAGTGGCGAGGGCATCTACTTTCTTAATAAACTGACGATAAGTGAGGCGCGTATCACCAATGACCAGAGCTTCCTTATCTGGATATTGTTCGACCACACTTATCATTGCTTCATACAGTGTTTTATTCGTGTCAATCTTTATCATGCTGTTTTCCTCTATATTCCTTTAAAAAGTAAATAATGTTAAATAGTTATATCCTTTCTTCCAGTAAACGGCTGATCATTAATAAGGCGCGACTACAACCTTATGTCCGTCTTGTTCAGCCGCTCTTTGGGCCAATGTGCCTGCATAAGTCAGCCACTTTAAACCAAGTTCACCCTGCAGTGGGAATCTATAGCGTGCGCTGACATACCCGATACCAAGGTGGTTACCCATAAAAATGTGGACCGACGAGATTGAAGACCAGTAAAAATCCAGTTCTCTCTGTGGGCTTTTCCAGAGCAACCTGTGACTGGTCAAAAGCAGCCTGCCTTCACCGATGCTGTCCCAGTCACCCGGTATCTGTAGAACTGGAGGTTGGGACCTGGGTGCTTCCCGCTCATTCCATTCCTCGAATAAGAAACTCGGTTTATGCGGCTCCAGCGGAACCTCTGCTACTTCCAGATAAACCTCTTCTCCTGGAATTAATTCCACCCCAGATGTGGCAATAGGGGTAGGTTGAAAGCCAATCTTCATCTTCTCGAACCAGGTTGATAGGGGCATGTCCAGACCAATCAACTCTGGCGCTCCTTTCACGACCTGCATTCGAAAATCATTGCCCACTAAACTGCGCAGTTCCCAACCAGTATCGCAAGCCTGGCAAGATACAGTTTGCGTCCCAAACAGCGGGCGCTTGTGGACCAGTGCATCGTTGGTGTGGCAAACCGGGCACCGCCAAAGAAGTGCAGCAACTCCCCGCTTAAAAACTCCGACACTGTAAGGGTTGTGCTTCCATTGGTCAGCAGGAACCAAATCGTGGNCAGGTGGTCCTAATTGAACTGGTTCATCTACAGGTTTACCATTGCGNTTTATTGGTCCAACCCAGGCGTCCACCCCACCTTCTCCATACCCAAGCTCTTCAAAAATCACTCGAATGCGTTCAGTAGCAGCATCCATTTCCTCGTCCGTGACTGTATCCATAGGGGTTTCGGTAAGCTTGAAGGGTTCGCCCACCTTTATGGATACGCGACCACGGAAAGGTCTCAATGTCCACGCCGGCAATACTTCATAAGCGCCCATGGTAGTTACAGCAGGAACTATGGGTGCCGCGCTGTGTAATCCTAGCCAGGCTGTAGAATTACCAGGTTGCATGGGTAGTCCATCCCAACGGGCATCTCCCTCGGGATTCATAACCACAACACCCCCATCTCGCAATAGGTGAAGTGCATCAAGTAAACCCATAGCAATCCGCCCGGCACCACCATGTGGGACCAATGCACGCATATCCTGGGGCCATCCATATTTCTCCGCCATGCGCTGCGTTGAGTTGAAGTAAGAATAGTGGAATAACATATCTTGCATAAAAGACATAACGGGGGTAGGAGGTTTCTTAAACATCAATGGGTTGATTACTGTAATACTGAGATATCCGGAGGTAAATATAGCAGCAATAGAGGGTTCCTTAAGTATCAGTATGAATGGTCCATCAGAGGGTATCCTCTCGAGGTTTTCCGGCCGAAAGCCGTAAATAAGGCGGAAAATGAAAGCCATAATATACCATGGAGCCGTAATTAACGTCTTTACTATAGATTCTTCCAGAGATCTGTCCGGGGACTTCTTGTCATCAGTCATAATTACTCCTCTTAGTCATATAATATAAAGGCTTAAGCCTTCGATAGAAAAATTGGGGATGTTTCAACCCATACCGTAATTATTCGTATTGAATTGCTTCGATAATATTGATTCTCGACGCTCGATACGCTGGCCAAATAGCCGCCAATTGAGAAATTATTAGAGAAATGAGCAAGCCAATGAAAATGCCCGCAACTGGTAAAATATAAGTAAGGGTGTACCCCTGCATGGAACTAACAGAAGCCAGGAACATCCGTGAAAGGAAAATCCCAAAAACCATCCCAAACCCGCCGCCGATGACCCCCATCAGACCTGCCTCGGCTAAAATCATCTTGATTACCTGCCTACGGGTCATACCCACGCCTCGCAGCATACCAATTTCTTGAGTTCTCTCCATTACATTCATAATGAGTGTATTTACCACTCCAAATGCCGCCACTATCATGCCAATGATTGCCACCACATCAAAAAGACTGGAGGCTTGTGCGGACAACTCGAGAGCTCGCTCCTTGATCGACTCATTTGATTCGATGGTCAAGTTTCGTCGTTTACCATATATCCGATCAATACGCGCCATGACTTCCTCAACTGTGTAGCCGGGCTCAATCTTTAGCAAAAACGAATTTACGTCATTAACACCGAAGTAACGACGCATATCTCTATAGCTGCCTTCGATAACATTGCCCTGATTATAAAAATCGGTAACAATCGCCGCCACTTCGAAATTTTTCTGTCCACTGCGCGTCTGCAGTCGGATCGTATCCCCCTGGTAAAGCCCGTGCTTCTCCGAAACAGTGGTAGCAATGAAAACCGCATCACCTGCCGACAATCGTTTCATTAATTGTTCGGGGTCACCTTGATCAGCGGCAAAGACAAACGAGGCCACGTCAGAATATGACTGAGGATCCAGAGCCATAAAGGCTATATCTTCTTTATCACCGTCAGGTGTGGTATGTTTAACATCCAGATATCTGATAGGTGTCGCCGCTGCGACACCTTCAACGGAACGTAATTGTCCACCCAGTTTGACCCGCATAGGAAGTGATGAAAAAACGTAAAGGTCTCCTCCAATATAGGAGTCCATCCAATCCTGGATATCATACTTAAAAGCATCCGAAATTGCTTGAATGCTTATCAACATAGACACACCAACCATAAGTGCTGCAACCGTTAAAGTCGTGCGCGTTTTCGAGCGCTGTATGTTGCTGCTGCCTATCTGTCCTTCGCCCCCATAAATAACACGTATTGCTGGTCGAACGATAAATTCCCAAGCACTTACTGTGATTGGAATAAGCAATGTAGCCCCAATTAACAGAAGCATAGTTGTGCTCATTGACGCTTGGTCTTGAATATCTTGGGGGAATGGGTTGAACTTCAGAATAAGGAATGAAATTAAGGCCAGAATCAAACCAAGGATCCATCCTCTTCTTGCGAGCCAGCCTTCACGCAGGTTTCCACGAATACGCAGTGCTTCAAGAGGGGAGACATTACCTGCTGCACGTGCAGGTAAAAGAGCAGCAACCAAGGTGACAACGATCCCTACCAATACACTGATCACCAATCCATCTGTTGGCACGTTGATATCCTTCACCTCTGACCCAATCAATATTTCCATCATTCTGATGAGACCGCGCGACATTAATATGCCCACACCAACCCCGATTGCCGATCCAAAGATTCCCAATATCACGGCTTCAGTCATGATTTGTCTCATTATCTGGCTGCGAGTCATTCCTAATGTTCGCATCATTCCTATTTCACGTGTACGCTCGACAACCGTCATTGAGAAGGCGTTGTATATTAAGAACGTCCCAACGAAGAGCGTAATTACGCTGAAAAAACTGAGCCCAACTGTGTAAACATCCAGCATTTGAGTCACTTTCTTGCCTTGCATTGCCGGGTAAGTAACTGAATATTTTTTTCCCAATCGCTCTTGGAGAGCCTGCTTGAGGGCATCCAATTCCGCACCGCTTTCTGCTTCCTCTGTTGCAACTATATCAATTTGATCAATCTTTCCGGCACTGTCAAAAATTTTCTGGGCTACTTTCAGGGGGATGACACCGAATGCTCCATTGTTTAACTGACCTGCTCCGTCTTTAGAAATGATCCCAACGATGCGCAGGGTTTCAAATCCTTGCGGGGTTACGATATCTATCCGATCCTTCAGCCAAACATCCTGGTCCTCTGCGAACTCTTGGACGAGCACAACATCAAATGCATTTAAGTTTTTGGATAGAAAACCGCCGGCGACAAGATTATATTCGCGCGCTAATGGATCCAAAACGGGATCGATGCCAAAAAGAGTAAGCTGTCGTGTACTTGCTCCTAAGAAACTCATTTCGATCTCGTCAGGAGAAATTGAATCAACTAATACAGTTTGCGCCTGGACTGACGGTATCGCAGCGGTCACACCAGGGAAATGCGCAATTCGGCGCAGAGCATCCTCATAAAAACCATCTTCATCATTATCAGGATTGATTATCACTAAATCAGCATTTCCAGATGTCTCAGTAAACATGGATGTCAGCGAACTTAGTGTGCTTTCATTTGCGATACGAATGGCAAGGATAACGGCCACGCCAAGCACAATCCCAAATGTTGTTAGCATGGTTCGTGAAGGTCTTGCTCGTAAAGAACGTAATACTAATGATGGTTTTCGGAACATTGAATTGTCGATTACCTATCTCAGATATTTACCATTTTTTCAGGTTTGAAGTATTTCCATTGTCTCTATAATGATTTTTACTCGTTGGCTCATATCCTCAGCGCCATTGTATGAAATATCTTGCACAACTTTTCCATCACTCAGGAACACAATTCTGTCAGCATAAGCGGCTGCCCGCGCGTCGTGGGTCACGACGACGATCGTTTGACCCAGTTCATCGCAAGAGCGGCGAAGCAGGTCCATAATAGACTTACCTGTCTTGGAATCCAGGTTGCCCGTCGGTTCATCAGCGAGAACAATTGCAGGTTCGGTTACCAGAGCACGGGCTATAGCAACCCGTTGCTGCTCACCTCCAGAGAGCTGATCTGGTTTATGATTTGCGCGATCGGTCAAACCAACCAGCTCTAGCTTTGCGTCAATCTGATCCCGATTTTTACGCAGGTTCTTTCCGTCGATTATCAGTGGTAAGGTTACATTCTCTCTTGCCGATAGTGTGGGTAGCAAGTTAAAAAATTGGAAGACAAAGCCTACATTATGACGGCGTGCTAAAGTAGCCTTCTTGTCGCTCAACCCTGCAAGCTGTAGTCCTGCAATTGTCACATCCCCTCCTGATGGTTTGTCTAGACCACCAAGCAGGTGAAGTAATGTTGATTTACCACTACCGGAGGGACCCATCAGAGCTACGAAGGCCCCCTTTTTGACCTCAAAGTCAACGCCAACTAAAGCGTTCACTATGTGTTCTCCCAGGTCGTATTGCTTTGTAAGGGAATCAGCCTTCAGAATATCAGGCAATTCCTCCTTTTGTTCCGGTTGTACAGGCATATCGCCCTCCATTTTATGAATTGGGCACATTTTAGGCGCTGTTCATGCTGATTTGATCGGTTGGATTGTGCTTCTGATATCTGCGATGTATCGCATTTTTCAAGTAAGTCAAAGACCTGTTGAACGAAAGCACGCGGGTTTTCATAACCAATTACAATCTTGATCTAAAATTATTCTTGATAACTTTTGCCCAAACCGAATGGATGCCCAATTATAATTACCGCAATGCTGCCTTGATCAATGCTTTGAATTATGATTCAAATAAGCGTCGTATGCGTCTCCAACGGTTTGAATTTCCCAGTAGGCCTCGGTAGGTATCGACGCGCCAAGTTGTTCTATTCTCAGCGCCATTTCCACCATCTTGAGTGAATCNATANANAGGTCATTTGCAAAAGATATTTCCGGTGTGAGTTTTTCTTGTTGAACCAGCAGCACATCAGCTACCNTAATTGTGAACTCATCATAGGTTANTGATTCGGACGTAGTTTCTACCATAAGACTTTTCTCCTCTTTATTCGTTAACTTCAATATCTACAAATGCGGTCATATCCCATCGCAAGTTATCCGGAATTTCGTCGAGTTGAATGATCACTTTATAGTTAACACTTGATCCTGAATCAGACTTCTGAGCAATTCTGATCACAGTCCCTCCTAAGGCGAGATCGGGGAATGCATCGAATGTGACACTCGCTCGATCGCCAATCATTAACCGCGCCGCGTCAATTTCATTCAGGTCTATAGTTTCAATGCGCAGATGATCCAAATCTGCCAGGAGGATAACCCCCTTGCCAGGGTTTACCCACTCATTTGTGTGCACGTTTACTTCAGTAATGGTGCCTGAAAAAGGAGCTACTAATTCAAGATCGTCCAGAGCTGCTTCCGCAGCAGCGAGAGAGCCGTTTGCGTTTTCCAGGCGAGCTTCCGCAAAGGCAACTTCAGCAGGATCTGGACCTTCAGAAAACATTGCGAAATCCTCTCTGGCTTGTTGCAGGTTGTTTTTAGCAACTTCCAATTCATTTTCGTATTGTATCCTTGTGACGGCGGAGTTGTAATCACTCTCTGCTTCATCCAGTTCGTCTTGCAGTTTCTCTTTAACAGCATCAGTATCAAGTCTGTTTTTATACGGTTCATATCTAGCCCACACTTCATCACGGATATCTTTCATCACATCAAGAGCTTCCATTTTTTCCAGGTCTTTTTGATTCTGGGGCAAGGTAAAACGTTTNTCGAGTTGGTATTGGGATGCCTTCATTTGAATCGTTTGCTCAGAAATNCTTTGAAGTGCTCCGGTCAATGCAGCATCGTTNTTCTCATAAAGGTCATCTATTACTTTTTGCGCTGATTTGACTTCAAATTCGGCTGCAGAAATTCTTGCCTGTAAATCTTCTGTACCTTTAAGGAGAATCAGCGTCTGCCCTTCTTCCACCTTATCAGTTTCTGAGATAAGAACCTCTTCCACAACACCGGCGATAGCCATACTGATAGAAGACCATTGCGCTGGAACAACTTCTCCGGTAGCGCTAACAATGGGTTCAATATCATCATACAGGATTGGTCTTTTAGTTGGTGTAGCTTGTGATGGTATGATTGATGTTAGGTCTGATGGTAAACTTTCGCATCCAGCAATCATGATTGATGCAAATATTACGACTGATAACAGATTATGGATATTAACTCGTTTCGGCATTATCAAGTCCTCCAATCCCTTTTTTTGATGAAAAAGTAATTTTACTACATTTCCGGACATATTTGAGACCAAATTGCCTCATTTCAAATCATTTTTCCATTCGGCTTGCGCTCCACCCTTTTTGAGTGTATTTTATCATTCAACCAAGGCGAAACAGGTTACTTTTCTATCTTCCCCAGCGTACTCAGCACCAGCAATATCTTCCGCAACTTTTACGCCTAGATAAAAGATTTGACATTTAATTTCTGAACCTTCATTTATATTTTGATATGATGCTTCTACAAACATGTTTGCCTTACCAGGAAAATCAGAGTATCTATTACAGAACGGAACCCTCCGTAACTCTTGCCAATAAGTAAGTTCACTGTCTATCCATGATACATATATTTCTTCTTTCCTTTTTCCAGTGACTAAATAGATAACTGTGTCACCTTTACCATGGCAAATTGTGTTGCTGTCAATAATTGGAATATCATCCGCGGTAGCATTGATAACTGGTTCTTGTGATAGTGTCAGCGTTGGTGTCAGCGTTGGTGTCAGCGTTGGTTTGGTTGTATTGGTAGGGCTTGAGGATAGTGTTTCTGTAGGAGATGGAGTTACAGTCGGCGCTGCAATCGGCGTTGACGTTAAGGAAGGAGCAGCACGTAAATTATTCTGTTTCTCCAAGGATGAACACGCATTAATAACCAACAATATACCTGATAATATGCCTATTAACTGGACTTTATTCATTTTCCAGTTTTTAAAAATTTTTACCGTTTTCACACCTATACTCCTGCGATGTCAGTTTGGGTAATAATCGGGAGATATCTATATCTATATCTATATGGAAAGAGCCCCATTCGTATTCATAGAAAAAGGAGACTTTTGGGAATTGATCACCATCAGGTGATATCGGCTCAGGCGATCCTGCGCTTATGAACGGGAACTGCTTGCCTGTTTTATTTCCTCGAAGATCAAAGTTTCTATACGCATGTTATTACCGTGAGTTGCGGAGTTACCAGACGAATTATTCTATATTACCATCGTCTTAATCTGTTGAACTGGATAGAGGTTCAATTTAAATTAGAATATCCGTTGAGCAGATTTCATACCAACAGGTTTCATAATATTCTTAAAGTGCAATCTTAGTGATTTATTAATTATACTGTATAAAAGCTTGACAATCCTGAAAGTGTTCTCTTCATGGATAAGTTCTCGATAAATGATGGATTTTTAATGCTAACCTTCTCACTAAAATTGGTCAACTAACAACATTTAGTAAAACAACTTATTTTAAGAGGATGTTAAATATTTGTATTAATTAACTTATTATACTATTGACATCTGAAAAATGTTAGGATATAATCCCGTTATTCAAGTAAACATCTACTTTTCAAAATACTTATCTTATTACAAGGTGAACAATGAAGAAAGTAATTTTGCTNGTTTTGGTTGTAATGTTGGTTTCAGTATTTCTGACAGCCGCAGACCATCCGCCCAGCCTGCTCCGTCTTACGNTCATCAATAAGTCAGGCAACGAAATATATTTGAGGTTGGACAGTGAGACCCATACNGGAGGGCAGTTCTATTACCTGACGATTCCGGCTGGCACGAAAGATATCCCAANTGTTGAAGTCTTTACTGTGGTGGAGGACATCTACTACCGCACCACCTGGTATGGTCCTGGTGACAACGCAAAGTGCCAAGGTATGATGGACACTGGTCGGCTGACCATGGATCGCAACAATCGACTTGTTTTCGTTTCCTGCTCCGCTATTCCAATGCGGAAGGTCTCTATGTTCGACTTTGACATGGGCGACTTTGACTGGGGCGACT
>JGI24024J18818_10001256_pt1 | contig 10335 bp, 13 predicted proteins | sample Cruoilmetagenom2_FD_18818 | JGI IMG/M metagenome (IMG submission 18818) | reverse complement strand
CACTTAAATTTAATGTAAGAAATGGGAAAGGGGATTGGCTTATGAAATATATCTTTGTAACTCAAATATTTAACTTGGAAATTCCCACTGCTCTTAATAGAGGGAAAGAGATTCGACCAGGGGCTAGAATTACTAATAACAAAGAGAAAATATTAGAAATTATTGATTATCCAATTTTCAAAGAGAATATGGGACCGTTTTCTTATGATGAATTTACTACCTCTCCAGGGGTGCATTATATTGCTGCAGGTGAAATTAATGCTAAAGAAGAGGTGCGAGATAAAGTAGGAAATAGCCTCAACTTTTTCTTCTTAAGAGAGATTCAAAATTTTATTTATGAGCTCTGGAAAGTTAGAGATAATAATGTATATATACGAGATGGCTTTTTACTTCTCTACGATAAAAATATAGAAGATGGCTACCTTTATAAGGCTTCGGTTTCTGCAATTATTAGTAAATCAGATTTATCTGAAGGTACAAGTAAATTTACTCCCTCCGAACTAGACTTAGTTATCCAGGGATGGTCACATTATGAAATAGATGAAGATGACTATAATATAGATAAATGGAAAAACCCCAATGATATTGTGTTTAGAAAAAGGGACGACGTCACCCCAAAAATCCGTGGTTTTTATAATATTGTTGCAGCTAATAGTTCAAGTTTACTTCCTATAAAAATTCTTTTCTATTGCGCAGCTTTGGAGGCGTTATTCTCTTATGAGAAAACAGATGAGATTTCCCATAAAATAGCTGAAAGAGTAGCTTTATTCATCGGGAAAAACACAGAAGACAAAATTTCTATATTTTCACAAGTGAAAAAAGCTTACGGTATACGCTCTCGAGTGATACATGGATCTTATTTTAAAGATAATGAATTGAATGGATTGGCAGAAGTTAGTAAAAACTTAGACAATATATTAAGAACTGTATACACTTCACCTAAATTAGATGAGTTAGATTTATCAGATACTGTAGCTTTCCAACAATACTTTTTATTAAATATTATGTCCTGAGAAGTTAACCTTTTAATTTGGCTATAAAACGTTATCACAATTTCATCTGTCTATCCTATTGATTTTACGCGGCATCGACTATCTTAATGATTTTTGGTCAGTTTAAGAAGAATATGAGGTGATAATGTCCTATTCCGGTTCCCCTCATTGATAAACATATTTATTATGTTATTGGTTTAGGATTAAACCCTTTATGTATGTATAACTCTTCAGTATCTTCATCTTCTTCTGTTTTTCTCGCTTTATATAATAAGGTCAAACGAGATTGATTTTTTTCGTAATCATTGTTCAATCTAGGGAAAAATGATATCGGAATATAATCATCAGATAAATTATCTTTCTTTAAAAATAAATTCAAGTAATATTCTTGTAAATCGTGAGTAATCTTAAATCTAATCAAATAATCAGCATCAATTTTACTATATGCTTTGTCCTTAAAAAAGATAAAAGTGACCTCTTCTTTATTCCACCCATTATCAATAATTGGTCTCAGAAGAGGAAAAAATTCAATTCGATTCTTCACAGAGTGTTCAAATTGTTTGTTCGTATAGTGACTACTCTTTTCAATTTGATTGGTTGTAATATCGCCATTTTGTATTCCGTTAATTACTTGTTCCTTATTATGTGTTCTATAGATAGAACCAGTTATGTCTTTTAATTTATCTAGACCTATAACATGAGGAAAATGTTCACTTTTGGCAGCTATTGTGATGTTATGTTGTCTGCGCTTTTTATCACCAAATACTAAGGTGAACTTATACGTCATAAATTCTTTATAAAAATCGGCAGCATTAGTCAGTATGTCCATCCTTGTACCTCACTATTAAATTAATTAAACAAAAAAGGAGCTGATTAACAGCTCCTCCTTGTTTGATATTTTCTTTCAAGCAAATTGCAAACAAAATTTGCTCTAGTCATCTTGAGGCGAATATCAAAAACCCTTTCTAGGACTCCACCAACCACTGCCTGATGACACAGCCGTTGGCATCTACGTCCAATGTACACTCAAGTTGTACATATAATAAACTATATTCAACTTACTTTTAAAAAATACTTAGCTTTTCAAATTAATTATAAAATATTTAATACCAAAAAGCAAATTGCTATTTAATAGATTACTTTTATCAATGATTAGTAAAGGTTTTATTAGTATCTCTTAAGTTACTTTTTTATTTAGATTAATTTGAAAGCTATATTATTTCTTGCTATATTTAACAATTTCATTATTACTATCGAATTCAAATTTGTGAATAGATCGGTTAAAACTAAATGATATAGTTATATTATCAGGGCTTTGTTTTTCCAGTTCATAAAGTTCGATATTTGCAACTTGAGTATTCAAGCGAGAGGCAACCTTCTCTGTAATAATATCAATTCTGTCTTTTTTTATATTTAATGAAATTAATGAGGGTAATTTCTTTAATATATCGTATGCAATTCCAGATGCGACGGTATTTTGAATAAAAACAATTACTTCATAAAGACCACCACTTGCGCCTACATCATCTGCTCTTAAATGTTCGTATTCTATATGAAATTGAATTCCATTTGCTTGGAGTTGATCTAACAACACTCGGAACTCTAAACTATCACTTTGACCAGGTTCTCGGAGAATATAAGCTTGCATATCTTTCATTTTTTTATTTTCCGAAATCACAGGATTTATTAATTCAGATTTATTCTCCACAACATATTTATTAATTTGTTCTATCATTACTTCAAGAATATCTTTATTTTCACCAGATAGAACTGCATTGACTGAATCCACGAAAAATGTAGGTGCTAATGAAAGTCTTATGTTTTGTTCCGTTTGTACAACTTCATAAGATGACCATCCTACTTTTTCATACATTATTGAATTGTATAAATTTACGATACTATGTTTATCTATAGTGGTTGACCAAAAACACCATTCTTGTATAATTTCATTATTATACGGGAAATCTCCGCTAAAAACTAATTTATGTGCTACTAGTGATATAGATATTTTTTTCAGTATTTACTCACATCCTTAATTAATCTTTTCAATAAGAGAATGGTTATTTCCTTAGAAGAAATAATTGGCATGGCTAGATTAAAATGTATTCCTCTATAAAACTTTTATTCAGTTTCATTAAACCCTTCTTTGACGTAATGCTCAATTTTTTGATACATTTTTGAATATATACTAATAATTCTATCTTCCTCGGATCCTATATCGGATCTTTCATTATAATAATTTTGAAAAGCAAGCTCTGAATCAATTTCAATGATATAATCGATTATTTCTTCATGCAGCAAACTTAGATCACTATAAAATAGGGGTCTTATTTCCTTTATATATATATCGAATTGAAATATTTTAGGATCGTAGATAGTGCCTACAATCGAAATCCTTCCACTCACCTCAAATCCTAAGTGTTTTTGAATAACTTTCCTTTTTCGAGACTTGTAAATTCATGTCTCTTTGTTGCTCGAATATCTTCATTTGTCTACGATTGGTAAGTGAACTACCAATAATAGCTCCACCAAGTGTTCCCACTAAAGTTATTAAACTTGCAAAATTTTTATCTATAAGATTCCAAAAATCCACTAAGTTCCCCTTCCTCTCTAATCCATAATTCGACAAAAAAACAAATATTACTTTTTATGGATATATAAACATCTAATATTAATTGGTTGGTATAATCTAACGATACTGGATAAGTAGTAGTAGTCTCTTCTAAGTACCGATAAGATGGTTTATCGCTACTTAGAATTAACATTACATATATTAAAAATATAAAAAGAACGTCCACAAATGTATTTAATACTTTACGGACGTTAGAGATTCATTAGGGTTAATGGTTTTACAGAAACGACCAAGATAAGACTTAAATTTAGAATCACGTTCACTCTATTTATCTAAGCCCAAACAGTTTTTTGATTTTCTTAAAAATACCTGATCTTTGATGACTATCTTCCACATGATGTTTGATGGCCGTATGATCACTTTCTAAAACAGCTTCTATTTGTTGCTGGTTCATCGGTCCAGCCCATTCTACTTTGTCATTGGTAATGAAATAATGTGATTTACACTCAAGGGTCCAGTTGCCGATTGATGGCCTAAGTGAGACTGCCTCTCCGTCATAAATAAGCTTCCATCTAACGGGTGAAAAGGATGTAACAATAACAGATTGACAACCACACGGGCATAAATGCTTGGCAACATCATATTCTATAGAAATGTACAGAATCTCTGGTTCCAGTTTAGAGGGGATGTATTCAACAAACCTATGCCTCATGGGTAATCTCCTCTTCATCAATGATAAAAGTAGAGTTAAAGTAATTATCCTCAGTCATATAGAATCCATTCAGTTTCTTCCAAGTCATAATGGCCATAACAGCATTTAATGCATTGAGTTCTGAGATTTGAATGTTTTGAGCGTAGACGTCGTCATCTGCAGCCTTTGACATTGCAATGTTTTTGAGATATGACTGATTTTCAGGTGTAACAAGTGTCTTCCTAACAGTTCCTCTTACAGAATCGCCCACCAGAGTAACTCCCATTCCTAAATCAATAAAAGGAATCTCCATCTTCAAAAGGTATTCAATAATCAATTTTTTAGCATGAGCCTTATCAATTGCTAGAAAGACGAAATCATGACCTTCTAATAAATCGACATTTGTTTCATCTAAATATTGTTCATGTCCCACTATACCGTTACGGAGACCTTCATATTTTTCTTTGAAATAAGATACCTTACTGGGTCTTTCTCGAAGTTCGCTTAATGTCATAGCTCCTGGCATCCTAAAAGCATTATGGTTTAGTATATCATCGCCATCAAAAAGAGATATTTGTTTGACGGGTGTCTTGCTGAGAAAGTCTAACAAGTATGAACCTGTGCCACCCAAACCTACAATTGCTATTTTCTGACTCTTTAGCTTTTGGGAAGCGTTTGTCAAGTTAGCGCGTGCAGTATGTGTGTCTAAATATTTAAAGACTTCATATTTATCATATGACTCATCAACACTCAGTTGCGCAGAGACCCCTGGATCAATTGACTTGGCAGGACCAGATAATAAATCGATATACCTAGTCATCTTTGAATAGTAGTCAGGATAGTTTCCAGAAGCCGGTTTAGAAGAAAAATAATAGTTACCAATTATATCTGAATTCAATTTCGTTGAACGTGAGCTATTTACAAACGATGTATTCTGTCTTCCTAATTGATCACAAGGGTATTCACCCATAAAATCAACAGTATGGTCCCCAGGCACTCCTATACTTTCACCCGATATCGATAAGGGGCAAAAAATGGCCCCAAACAATATCTTTTTTTCTTGATTGACATAAGGTATTCCACTGATGACGAGATGACTTTCAACTATGGAAACTGAGTATCCATCATCTTTTAATTTTTTTAAGTCCGCATTAAGATCGATTAGTTGAGTCGACATTGATACGCATCCCCTCTTTCATATCGATTGTATCTCCAAAGGAATAGTGGATCTGCTGCTTTCCTCCATCGTCATTCTTCTTAGTTGATAGCATCGTATATGACTTTTGCGATTCTTCATAGCTACCGAATGCTAATTCAATGACCTCCTGAAAAGAGTATTTTCTCTTCTCTACATCTTTCTCTTCAGCATTAATCACTACTGTAATGAATTTTTTCATAAAACCTACACCCCTTATTTTTATTAACATGTGTTATTTTATTTATAACATTAGTTACTTTTATTGTCAAGATATTATAACATGTGTTATTTTTAATGAAACTATTTGTTATTAAGTGAGGATACCTTATGCTATTAAAAAATCGATTAATACGAAAGCGAAAAGAGCTCAATATAACACAAACTGAATTGGCAAAGAGAGCTGGATTGACTCCACCTTCTATTAGTCAATATGAATCTGGCCTACGAAACCCTTCTTATGATGCCATTCTCAAACTAGCGAACGCACTAGGAGTAAGTGCTGACTATCTTATTTCCGGTAGCGAAATTAATAATGATAATTCAATTGATCCTATACAGGGAGTACTTCTAAAAATTACACAAAGTCTCTCAACTTCTCAAAAAGATGAGGTTGTGACTTCAGTTCTCTCTTCATTAGGGCAACAGAAGAATTTTGACTTTTACTCGACCGACCCAAAACAGTATGCTTATCATATTTATAAAACTGTCTTCAATGAGACATTTCCAATAGATGTATCAATGCTATTGGAGAAATTTAATGTACAACTAATAAAAGGGAACATCAAAGAAGATGCAGATGCCATACTATTAAAAAAGAGTAAAGTTATAATTATTGATAGTAGTCTCGATTTAGAGACCAGAATCAATTTCGCTATAACCACTTTAATTGGTCACCTTGTGATTCCTTGGCATATTGAAGACATCTATTATTTAAGAAAATCCGGAACTTCTACGTTATTAACGGATAAGACAGAAACAATGGAAGCAACAAAATTTTCGACTAATTTACTTACTCCTCCTTTAGAATTGGAAAAAGATTTGTCCATATATAAAGAAAGAAATGGAAGTCTTGAAGAGTTAAAAAGAATTGCTGAACAAAAGTATGATGTCTCCCTATCCAATCTATGTAATCGTTTAGTCGAGCTTTATAATGATAGATTTGCACTAATAAAGTCAGATATGAATGGTATAACTCAACAATTCTCTAGCAATGTCTCAGTAAAAGAAACAGGCTCTTTATTAGATGAGAGAAGTAAAGCATTCGAACTATTGAACTATTCAAACAAGGATGAAGAATTTAGAGAAGGATTAGTCGAGGCAAATGCATGGCTTGAAGATGCTTCAACTGACGAATTCGTCTATGAGAGCTCCGTCTTTAATAGAAAATATAGTTCTGCATTTACACTAATAACGAGAACAAATAGATGATTAAAAAGAAAACAGCCTCTAATTTAAGAGGCTGTTTTTTATAGGATTTTTATTAGTTAGTTGATTTCTCTTTCTTTATGCTTCGATATAATCTGGCCGGAGAGATTCTAGTTTCTTCATAAATCTCTTTGCTACTTATTCTTTGAGAATGATACAAAGCAATTGCTTGATTAATACACTAAACTTTATCCAAGAACTCTTGTTTTCTTTTTTTTGAAATTGCAAAACTAAAAAGTGCTGTTAATAGAGTAACAAATACAAATGTAAATATATAATAAACAATACCCAGATTAAACACCGATATAGCCCCTGAAATAATGATTAAACCAAATAAAATATTTGAAATCCAACCCAGTTTTTTATATGTAATTAAATCAATCCAAAAGATTGCTAAACCTGTGGTTATTATGAGAATGGCTGGTTTCAACATTCCTAAAGATGTATTTTCTCCAAATGATAATAATCCGAACATTACTAGAGTAAAGAAAATAATTCCTAAGGAATAAACTGGTGCCTGAAATATTCTCCAAAGTCTACGTCCAAAGTTTTCATAGTCCTCCGCCAATGTTGATGAGGTTAAATACATAGAGTTAGAGTTTCGTGCCATTTTCATCAATTCTGTTTCACTTATTGACAAGATTTCATGAACTTTTTCTTCTTGACTTATATTTTTATCGTTTAGAACGGCAAGCAATACTTTTGAGGTTTTGTACTCAAGACTTGGAACACCTGCGTAAATTTTCTTAAACACATTACTCATATCATCTTCTGTAGCCAATATTTCAACTAATGCTATCATAGCTTTTTCCGATTGTTGTTGCTTTAAAATAGTTTCTTCATTTTGTACACTTCTTAATTCCTTAGTTAGCCATACAAAAATCCCCAATAGACCAAGGTGAAATATTAATAGTATTGGATCTATTTTTGCCTCAATTATAATAAAATCAAGCAGTCGATTAAAAATATCCATTATAATCCCCCTTTACTGAATAAATAATTATTCATAATAAATTCTATCATATATTTTCTTTCTCCTAAGTTGCGATAAGATGGGTTATCGTTACTTAGGAGGGTATTCCATTGTTGTATCGCGGTTAGATCGTCTGTGCCGAAACATGCAAGAGTTGATTGACCTAGTCAACAATTTGAATGACCCAAGCATTGGGTTTCATAGTCTTCAAGAGAATCTGACTATGAATCGCAGCTCCTCATGGCAGAGGTGGCTCATTTTTTGTCTCACCGTATAGGCAGTTTCTCATGTTATCCTAAAGCGAGCTCACATTTGATCTAATTTTTTACTCTCTGTAAGCTGCCGAAAAGGACCTTTACTCGACGCAAATTTGTGTTCTTGCATAAAGGCTACATAACGGTAGTTCAGTCCCAAAACAGGATTTTTCGTTAGACTGGCGAATATTGTAAGTAAGAGGTGAGAAAATGCAATTCGATTTATTAGATAACGGTATCGACTCCCTAAAAGCAACGGGTGACATCTTGTTGGAACATTACTTGGATTATGAATTCAAGAGACATCAAATTAAGGATGCATTATTTCATTTTGTTCATGGAGTTGAAGTTTTAAGTAAATATTTACTTAAAAACGATTCAGAATCGAGAATTTTTAAGGATCATAAAAAATATCGGGAAGCTTTAAAAAAGATGAGAAAAGAAAGTTTAAGTTCGGTATTTGAAGCAAATCCCTACTTGGAAACAATTACATTAAGTTCAGCATTAAATAAACTTAAGTATGATAAATCTCTTACAATGGACGAACTATTATGGGATTCTTTAAATCAGTTACGATTGTTTAGAAATGAAATGATGCATTATACTGTGGAACTTGATGATGATGAATTCCATGTTTTTGTAATGGAATTTAGAAGAACATATAACAAAACTTTTTTTTATTTCGAAAAACATATTCCTAACTTTAAGGACAAAGTGAACTCTGTAGAGCGTGAAGAGGGTTTCACTGAATATGACAAGTATTTAGATCAAATGGAAGTCATGGGAATGATGGCATACGAGACTCAATTACTTGATGCTGAAGTTGACTATTATGAGGCTCTCGAAGAAAATCATAAATAAAACACATCTCTTTGAGGTGCATTTTCTGCGAAATTTATCATGGCGAACTATTAAATGGAATTTGTTAATAAGTATTTATAATTCGGTTTTGTCATAACTAATGGATGTTTTAATGAATATTAAAAGACGGTTCACCCTTGATAGGGCTGAGCCGTCTTTTAAAGTTATAAAGTGTGGTATTGATATGTACGAACAGGAACAATTAGCTGTAAAACTGAATCATCAAGGACGCATTACGCCCGTAAATTGAACTTTCACATCATTCCCCCACTGCCTTTAAGGCATCCGGTTATTCAACTAAAGCACCTCGTTAGTTGAAGAAGATTTTTATGATATTACACTTTTTATAACCCTCTTAAATTCGAACTCTTCTTCTAAAAACGGATAATGGTTACTTTGTTCAAAGATATGTAGTGAAGCATTTGGAATTAATTCACTCATTTCAATTGAAAAATCCACAGGACATTGAACATCGTGTCTACCACAAAGAATGATAGTTTTTGTTCTAACTGCTGATAATTGACGAGTTACATCAAAAATCAGTTGTTCTCTACTAAAAAAATTTAATCTATTTGCAGAAAGTTTTTTAGAGATACTTTTCGAGAAATAATGTTCGAAATTCTCTGGTTCAAATAAAGATAGTTGAGTTCGTTCTTTAGACAATCTATTCCGTTCATCTGTCGTAAGGCTTTGTAGTTTAAGCAGTTCCAACAATTCTTGCATCCGTTTAAATTTTGGATGCACTTCATTGTAAATACACTTACTTGATGCTGAGCTATATTCTCTTGCAGAGGAGCCTACAATAATAAGGGATTTTAAAGAAGATGAAAAATGAATTCCATAAAGAACACCAATCATCCCACCAGTTGAATGTCCAGCAAATGTCCATGATGGATATCCACACACTTTTCGAATCTCTTCAAGGTCAAGTACTGCGTCCACCATGCTTAATTCATGTGCATTTTCTGCTTTATCTGAGTTTCCTGCGTCTTTTAAATTAACTAAAAAGACTTTATTATTTTCTATAAATGTTTCTGCAAAGTAGTCTCCAGAATCATTAAATTCCGAATAATGATGAGTTATACAAACAGGTTCACCCTCTCCTTTTACAAACACCTCAAAGCATCCACGATTTGTTTCAATCATCTCTTTTTTCCACTCTGACACAACAACTACCTCCTTTGTAATCATCTGTCTAATTCTTCCTTAGCTAAATGCTTCTTAGCTCAATGAGAAAAAAGATTTACTCCTTCTTGAAGTAAAGCACTCGTTAGTTCAACAAGCTCTACTTAATCAACAACATTGGAGAGTACCTCACAATCACAGAATCCTCCTTGATTATGCATTGCTTTTACGATTTTAGATATTT